>MDSY01095191.1_pt1 | contig 32732 bp, 30 predicted proteins | sample 811131 | NCBI WGS metagenome assembly MDSY01 (sample SAMN05326643, study PRJNA326480) | marine metagenome | isolation source: seawater | place: Atlantic Ocean: South West | collected 2010 | reverse complement strand
GCAGCTGCTACAACTGGTTTGAGTAATGTTAACTTACCATTAGCTGCTGTTACAGGAAACTTAACTTCTGTTGCTACTAGTACAACAATATTAAGTACTGATGATGCAACCCTTGCAAAAGTTTTAAAGAATGCATCAAATACAGAGCTAACTTTAAAAGGACAAGCGGTAGCCGTAACAGGTGGAGCTGGTATTTTTTCTGATACTGCTCTTTTGAGTTTAACCCTTACAGGTAAAGCAAATGCTGCAGGAACTACATACCCTTCCTTTACACAATTAGTTGCTAATTTTGCTGTTTTAAAGTATCTTAATGTTGCAGATTTAAATGTAGTAACAGTTCCAACAGCTAGTGTTGTTGCTACAATGACTACATTCGGAAAAATCAATGATATTTCTATTATTGATGCAGATTTAATGACTGGACTTACAATTGGACACGGACATCACACTTACACAGATGCTCCTGCTCAATCGGTTGTAATTCAGAATATGGCACTTTTAACATCTGTTGATTTATCAACTGTAACAAAATTAGATAATGCTCTAATTGGAGTAGTTGCTAATCCTGTTTTAGCTACTATTACTGCTCCTGCATTAGGATCTCCATTATTAGCTAATGGTGCAGTATCAATTTTGATTTCAGATAACGCACTTGTGGCAACTGCAACTGCAGCTGTACCTGGAACTGCTCTTGCTGAAGTTAAGTCACCTTCTTTAACAGGTTGGAAAGCTTATATCGGTCAAATGGTAACAGCTGGTATTTGTACTAATGTTGGTACAGATACATTTACTGCTGCTGGTGGAACTATGGTTGTTGGAATTGATTTCGATAAAACTGGTGCTGGCGGTGCTTATGTTTACGAAACCTTTTCAACTGGTACTAACCCTCTTATAAGCGGTGCTGATGAAGTTGCCTTAATTGACAACAACGATTAGTAAAGATTAAATATTAACTTACAGTTTATATTTTAAAAAAAGCCCTCACTTATGTGAGGGCTTTTTTATTATATACATAAGACCTCATCTTTTTAGTTGTTTTATTGGATATGGAAACGATATTTTTAGCTAATTTAAGGTTCAGTTATTTTAACTTTTTTACTTTTGATTAAATTTAATTTTTCTGTATATGAATACTAGTCAATTTAAAGTAGACCATCTACCTAATTATATTCTTCTTATTCTTTATATTATTACGGGTTCATTAAGTAATTTTGATGCAATTGATATTTTAGCACCTCAATGGATATATTTTGGGAGTATAAATATTTTGTCTTGCCTTTATTTTCTTTTTTATAATAATTCAAGTGCTCAGTCAGGTCTTTCAAAACTTTTTAATTCTTCTTTTATATATGTTTACTTGTTCTATTTTTTATGGTCAGGGCTTTCCTATTTCTACGCCATAAATCCTACAGAAACAATAATTAATCTTCCCAGGTTAGGGAACACTTTTTTTGCTGTCTTTTTTTCTTTTTTATTGTTAAATAATCTAGAAAATAAAGTTGCCCTTGTCAGTAGAATCTTCATTGGATTTTTATGCTTTGAATTACTGTCTTTTTACAGTGATTTTTTCGTTCAGTTCGAAGCAAAAATTTTCGATAGTTTAGCTCTCAAAGGTGTTGCAGGGAACAAAAATATCACAGCGGCATCTATTGGGTTTAAAGTCCCTTTTGTTTTATATTCTATAGTAACGGCAAGAAGAGGATTAATTAAAATAGTCTTAAGTATAATTCTTTTACTCTCACTTTTTTCTGTTTCATTACTTGATGCTCGAGCTGCTATTCTAAGTGGCTTTATAGTATTTATCATTTTTCTTACTTATTCAATATATCAGCTTTATCATAACCGTGCTGATGTTCGAAAAGGGCTTTTGAATTTTGCACTTACTATTTTACCTTATGTATTAGCTGTTCTATTAAATATTTTTTTTACTAATTCTCGTAATAAAGGGGATATTGGAAGTCAATTGGGAGCTATTGAGTTTACTCAAGAATCATCGAATGGTCGATTTGATTACTGGTCAGACGCCTATTCTCATATAAAAGATCAACCCATAATCGGTGCTGGTCTTGGAAACTGGAAAATTGCTTCTATTTCTGTTGGCAAAGATCATATAAATGGATACACAGTTCCTTATCATGCCCACAATGATTTTATTCATATTTTTACAGAAGTCGGTATTTTAGGGGGTATAGCCTATTTAAGTTTATTTCTATTATTAATTTTTTTCCTTTTTCGTTTAATATATGTTCAGAGAAAAGAAGACTCAAAAACTGATTTTTCACTATTCTTAATTATTTTGCCTTTAATAATTTATGGAATAGATGCAAATTTAAATTTCCCCATAGCTCGTCCTCTTATGCAATCTTCATTAGCACTTTATACGGCTCTATTGCTTTCTATTTATCTTAATCGATTTACTCCAAAAAATATAATGCCTTTAAAGCCACTCTTTTCACGTGTTATTCTAGGGCTTTCTTTAGCTATTTTGATCCCAGGTGTGGTTGTACACATCCTATCCTATAAGTCCTTAACTCAACAAGGACGTTTGTTATATGAGTTTAATAATGGTGACTTTAAACTTACCCTAGCAGAATTAGATCAAATAGAGGATGATTTTCCAAATTTAACAGAAACAGCGATGCCAATAAAAGCAATGAAGGCACGTTACTTTTATTTAAATGGGCTTAGTGAGAAAGCCCATAAATATGCTCTTCTGGGCTCTAAAGATAATCCACAAATATTTTTTGGAGAAAATTTAAAAGCCCAATTCTATATGCAAGAGCAAAAACAGGACAGTGCCTATTACTATGCTAAACTAGCTTTTTATAACTTACCCAATAATATGCCGCACTATAACGTTTACATGAATTCATTAGTTTACAAGAAAGATATTGAAGAAATTAATAAGACATTTAATCATGTTCTTTCCTTAAGGGGTAATAATACAAAATTGATTTGGACCGTTTATTTAAGTTCACTAGCTCAAACTACTTCTTTAGGTGATCCTTTCTCAATGGCTAAATCATCTGAAGGATTTACTTTATATCCTGAAGATGATCAAATTTTTGCCTTATACAGGATGATGACTTATGGCCAACAAAGAACTATTCAAGCATCTGAACTCTCCAAAAAAGGAATGGAACTATATAAAAATTCAAAATTTGATGCAGCCTTCGAGTTGTTAAATCAAGCTTTTGAATTAGACCCTCTTGAATATACTTATGCAATACAAACAGGTTTTTCCCTCTATGAAAACTCAAAATATGATCAGGCAATACCGTATTTTAAAATAGCTTTGAATTCAAAAAGAAGAGAGCCGAAAGAAAAAGCAATGCGTTACTTGGCACTTTCTTTATATAAAATGGAATTGCAATCAGAAGCTTGCGCAGCTTTTTCTAAGCTAATAAATACCTATCCAAAACGTATGTATCAGCAAGAATTCAATAAGTATTGCATAAATTAAGTTGTATATTAATATTATTTCAAGTACATTTGTTACTTAGATTAATATATTTATAGTGCTTAATAAATTGATTACATCCAAAACTCGTCTTCGTCTATTGATTAAATTTTTTATCAATCAGGCGAATAGCGGGTATTTGAATGGATTGGCATCCGAGTTTAATGAATCTACAAACTCAATCCGCAAAGAGCTGAATCATCTATCAGAGGCTGGATACTTAGAAAAATATAAGGACAATAACAAAATTGGTTATAAAGCCAATATAGAGCACCCCCTTTTTGATATACTCCAAAAGGTAGTGTACAAACATCTAGGGCTGGAAGAGATCGTAGAGCGCGTTCTAGAGCGAATGGGGCCAGTTCAAAAGATACTGTTGGTAGGAGATTATGCACAAGGACTTGATTCAGGAACTATTGATGTGGTCCTTATTGGAAATAAACTTAATACTCAATATATTGAGAATCTAGAGGAAAAAGTCGAGGGGCTGATTGAACGAAAAGTAAATTTTTCTCTTGCTTTTAAGCCGAAACCCAATCAAAAAAATATAGTGTTATATGAACGTCAATAATATTTGTTGCATTGGAGCAGGGTATGTTGGTGGTCCTACCATGGCTGTTATAGCTCTTAAATGTCCGGATATTAAAGTAACTGTAGTTGATGTAAATCAGCAAAGAATTGACGCATGGAATGATGAGGATCTAGATCAATTACCTATATATGAGCCGGGACTAAAAGGAGTAGTTGCAGAAACACGCGGCAAAAACTTATTTTTCTCCACAGATGTGGAGAAAGCCATAGAAGAATCTCAAATGATTTTTATGGCAGTTAATACCCCTAACAAAACCCATGGTGAAGGAAAAGGATTTGCAGCTGATCTTACTTTTGTAGAAAAATGCGCAAGACAAATTGCCAAAGTAGCTTCCACAGATAAGATTGTAATTGAAAAATCGACTCTACCGGTTCGAACAGCCGAAAAAATAAAAGAAGTTTTAAGTTCAAACACAAAAGGAGTTCATTTTGAAGTTCTTTCAAATCCTGAATTTTTGGCAGAAGGAACTGCGATTCAAGACCTGTTTAAGTCCGACAGAGTTCTTGTTGGTGGTGATGATACTGAAAATGGAAAAGCGGCAGTAGCAGCGTTAGTTTCAATTTACTCGAATTGGATCCCAAAAGGAAAAATTCTTACAACAAACGTTTGGTCATCCGAACTTTCAAAACTCGCTTCTAATGCGATGTTAGCTCAACGCATATCATCTATTAATAGTTTATCTGCACTTTGCGAAAAGTCGGGGGCTGATATTGAAGAAGTTTCCAAGGCTATTGGTATGGATTCACGTATTGGCTCAAAATTTTTAAAAGCATCTGTTGGTTTTGGTGGGAGTTGTTTTCAAAAAGATATTTTGAATTTAGTTTATCTTTGTAAGCACTATGGTTTAGAAGAAGTGGCAGAGTATTGGCATCAAGTGGTTAAAATAAACGACTATCAAAAAAACCGATTCGCTAACAAAATAATTAAAGGACTAAATGGAACCGTCAATAAAAAAAAAGTTACACTGTTGGGATGGGCGTTTAAAAAAAACACGAATGATTCAAGAGAATCTGCAACCATTTATGTAGCTGATATTTTATTGGAAGAAGGAGCAGAGCTTCATATTTTTGATCCTATGGTAAAAGAAGCTCGAATTTATCAAGATCTAATAACTTTATGGGAATCAAGAAATGATTCCCAACAAAAAATAAATTCAAAACTAAAATGTTGTGTTGTTCATCAAGATCATAAAACAGCTTTAGAAAATTCTTTTGTAGCAGCAATTCTAACCGAATGGGATGAATTTAAATTCTATGATTGGGATGCTATTACTCGTAAGATGAAGCACCCTGCTAAGGTTTATGACGGGAGGAATGTTTTGGAATTAAATAAAAACATTAATCAATATTTCATCGGGAAATGAAATCCGAAAACCCATTAGTTAAAGTATTTCAAATACTCTCAAAAAAACAAAGGAAGAGATTTTATCTCATTTTATTTTGTTTGTTTGTTGGTATGATACTCGAGGCTTTTGGTATAGGGATTATTTTACCTGTTCTAAATATAATAGTATCACCGGAAAACTTAAAACAATTCGTTTGGCTTAATAATTTCTTTAATTCGATAAGTTTAATTAATAATAATCAAATAATTATTTTCGCTCTTATCCTTCTTATGGGAGTCTATTTTTTCAAGTCTTTATATCTCGTTTTATTGAGCTATTACCAGAACAGATATATTTCATTTATCTCCTCTCAAATTTCAAATCGCTTGTTTAAAAATTATCTCAATCAAGACTTTATGTTTCATAATGAGCGCAATTCATCTGAACTAATAAAAATGCTTCAAGTTGAAATAAGCAAAGTCAGCTCTTTATTATTATCAGGAGTCACTTTAATAACAGAAATTGCAATTGCAATTGCCATAATCTTAATACTGTTTTTTGTAGAACCAAGAGGTACTATATTCATAATTTCTTTTTTCTTGGTTTTTGGTTCTCTCTTCTATTATTTTTCAAAAAACAAATCATCTGCTTGGGGGGTTATAAGACAACAGGAAGACAGTAAAATTTCTAAATTGATTACGGAAGGATTGAATGGGATTAATGAAGTTTTTCTTTTAGGGAAAGAGCGTTTTTTTCATAGCCGACTAGTTCAGTATAATAAAACTATAGCAAGGATTAATTCCAATCAAATAACTATAGGTCAGATTCCAAGATATTACTTAGAGTTTATTTCAATAGTCTCTTTAGTAGGGTTTATACTTATAATGATTCTAAATGATAAAGATTTAAATGAGATCATTTCAATAGGTGGAGTTTTCATTGCTGCTACATTTCGTGTTTTACCTTCTGTAAACAGAATTATAGGCTCATTACAACAAATTAAATACTATAAAAGTAGTGTTGATATAGTAATCAATGATTTGAATTTAGAGGGTCTTCCAATAATAGACAAAAAAGATCAAACAGAAATTTATTTTCAACACAAATTACAAGTAGATCAAGTTTCATTTAGCTATCCAAAAAGTGAATCTCCTATTTTCGAAAACCTTAACTTTGAATTAAACCACGGTGAAGCTGTAGGGATTATCGGCCCTTCTGGTGTTGGAAAAAGTACGTTCACCAATTTGATCGTAGGCTTTCTTAATTCCTTTGAAGGAGATTTTAAAGTTGATGGAAAGCGGATTGACAAATTCAATGCCGCAAATTGGCGAAAACAATTGGGCTATGTGCCTCAAAGCATCTACCTAACTGATGATACCATAAGAGCTAATATAGCTTTTGGAGAAGAACCAGATGAGATTGATGACTTACGAATAAAAAAAGCCGTTAAAAAAGCTCAATTATATAGTTTCATCCAAGGGTTACCAAAAAAACTAGATTCCATAGTGGGGGAGCGAGGTGCTCAGTTATCTGGTGGACAACAACAAAGAATTGGTATTGCAAGGGCACTATATCATGAGCCTAAATTATTGATGTTAGATGAGGCAACAAGTGCCTTAGACGAAGAAACCGAAAAAGAAGTTATGAAAGCCGTAGAAGGACTAAAAGGGGAAATGACTATCTTAATTATAACCCATCGCCTTTCAACACTTAGTTGTTGTGACAAAATCTATAAAGTCGATCAAAAAAAGTTAGTAGAACAAACAATTAGTTAAAATGAATAAATTAGAGTATTTCAGTCATGAATCGGCAGTAATAGATCGAGGAAGTATAATTGGTCGGAGAACTAAAATATGGCACTTTAGCCACATCATGCCGAACGTTATTATTGGAGAAGACTGTAATATTGGTCAAAACGTAGTTGTTTCTCCTGGAGTAGTTCTAGGGAATAATGTCAAGGTTCAAAATAATGTATCTATTTATACTGGTGTTACTTGTGAAGATGATGTTTTTTTAGGTCCATCAATGGTTTTTACAAACGTAATTAACCCAAGATCTGCTATTATTAGAAGAGATGAGTTTATGCAAACAAATATTGGAAAAGGAGCTTCAATTGGAGCAAATGCAACAATCATTTGTGGTAATAATATTGGATCATATTCATTAATTGGTGCAGGTTCAGTTGTCACAAAAGAAGTTTTACCATTTGCGTTAGTTGTAGGAAATCCGGCAAAACAAATTGGATGGGTAAGCGAGTATGGACATCGTTTAAATTTTGACAATCTAGGTAGTGCGGTTTGTCCAGAAAGCAAAGATAATTATCGATTTGAAAATAATAATGTAAAAAAAATATGAAAAACTTTTTACTTATTGGTGCAGCAGGATATATAGCTCCTCGACACATGAAAGCCATCAAGGATACAGGTAATAATTTAATTGCTGCTTACGATCCATACGATGGTGTTGGGATTATTGACAGTCACTTTCCTAATGCTCATTTTTTCACAGAATTTGAACGCTTTGATCGTCACATTGAAAAAATTAAAAGAGCTGGCGTGAAAATTGACTATGTTTCGATATGTTCTCCTAATTACTTGCATGATTCACATATTCGTTATGGTTTACGTATTGGAGTTGATGTGATTTGTGAAAAACCTTTGGTGCTCAATCCATGGAATGTAGATGCTTTGATTGAACTAGAAAGTGAATATAAAAACAAAGTTAATACCATTTTGCAACTAAGACATCATCAAGCCATTTTGGAATTGAAAGATAAAATAGCAAATGGACCTACAGATAAAATCTATGATATTGATTTAACCTATATAACCGCTAGAGGCAATTGGTATTTCACCTCTTGGAAAGGGGATGAAGATAAATCTGGAGGAATTGCTTGTAATATTGGTATTCATTTCTTTGATATGCTGCAATGGATTTTTGGTCCAATGGAGAAATATACTATAGACATTAAAACTAAAGACACCAACTCTGGGACGTTGAAATTTAAACAGGCAAATGTTAATTGGTATTTGAGTATTAATGCCGAAAACTTACCTCAAAAAGTAAATGATTTGGATTTACCAACCTATAGAAACCTTACGATTGAAGGAGAAGACATAGAATTTAGCAAGGGTTTTATAGATCTTCATACTTTGAGTTATCAAAGTATTTTAGATGGGAAAGGTTATGGTTTAGTAGATGCTAAAAGTTCAATAGAAATTGTTAGTCAAATAAGAGATTCAAAATAACTTAATTGTATTTATAGTTATGGAAAATGTATACGTAATAGCAGAAGCAGGAGTTAATCATAATGGAGACATTTCTATGGCTCTAGAATTAGTTAAAAAAGCTAAATGGGCAGGAGCAGACTGTGTAAAATTCCAGACCTTTAAAGCTGAGAGTATAGTTACTCGATCTTCTCCAAAAGCTTCTTATCAGTTAAAAGCAACTGATAATAAAGAGTCACAATTTGAGATGCTTAAGGCACTAGAATTGAATTTGAGTGATTACAAGATTCTGAAAAATGAATGTGATAAGTTGGGTATTGATTTTATGTCTACCCCGTATGACTATGATGATGTAGATTTTCTAAATGATTTAGGAATAGTTACTTTTAAAATAGCTTCAAGCCAATTAACAGAAATCCTATTTTTAGAGTACGTGGCTAAAAAGAAAAAACGTGTAATTTTATCTACAGGAATGGCAACTTTGGCAGAAGTTTTTGATGCAACTCAGGCAGTTAAAGCCTATAATCAAGATTTAATTGTACTTCAATGCACCACAAATTATCCTTCCTTAATAGAAGAGTCAAATATTAATGCGATGTTGTCAATTGAAAAAGCTTGTGGAGTAAAAATTGGATATTCTGATCATGTTCAAAATAACTATGCTTGTTATAGTGCAGTTTCATTAGGAGCTAAAGTGATTGAAAAACATTTTACCTTAGATAAAAGTTTGCCAGGTCCTGATCATTCATGTTCATTAATTCCCGAAGAGTTTAAAGAAATGATTTATGGAATTCGTCAAATAGAAAAATCATTAGGAAATGGAATTAAAACTACAACAGCAAATGAAATGGACAATATATTTGCTATGAGACGAAGCATTGTAGCGTCAAAGAACCTCAAAAAAGGAGATCAAATTGAAGTAAAATCAATTGCTTTTAAAAGACCTTTTAGTGGATTAGCACCAAAAGAGCTAAAAAATATATTAGGCAAGAAACTGAATAAGAACATTTCAATAGATTCTCAAATTCAATTCAATGACTTTGAATAAGACTATGGAAAAAACAAGGGGAACTATATTCATTAGTAGTATGGCTTTTGGGAGCGATATTTCTCAAATAAATAGCTTATTTGAGGATACTACTTTGCCTATTGAATTTAGTTCAGGATTATCTTTCAATAAAAATAATATTGACATCTTTTTAGCTTACTCTGGAAAAAAATTAGCTCATAATTATTTTCCAGCACCTAAGGCTCCTTTTGTTTTGAACTTGGCAAGTCCTAATAAAAAGACAAGAGAAAAGTCAATATCTCATTGTATAAATGGACTGAAAATATCCTCAAAGGGGTGTGCATCCTTTTATTGTGCTCATGCAGGTTTTTTAATTGATCCAAATGTAGAAGAATTAGGAATTAAAATTCAGATGGATACTAATATCGAAATTAAAAATCAAAAATATATATTTATTGATTCTATCAAAAAAATATTAAAAGCCGCAGATAATTTTAATGTTAATTTTTATATAGAAAACAATGTTTTAGCTCCTTTTAACTTTAATTCACGATCTAATACAATTCCATTTTTTTGTTGTGAAAGCAAAGATATACTTTCGGTTTTTGAAGAAATTAATCATCCAAAGTTTGGATTATTACTTGATACAGCTCATTTAAAAGTTAGCTGTAAAACACTTAACCTTAAATTAGAGGAAGAGTTTCTAAAAATCAAACATCTAATAAAAGCTATTCATCATAGTGATAATGATGGTTTAATTGACTCTAATGAAAAATTAACCAAAAATTATTGGTTTTTAAATCATATGCATCAATTCAAAGAAATAGATCATGTAGTTGAAGTTAAAAACCTTACAGTTGAAGAAATGAATAGTCAAATAGAGTTGATAAAACTTAATTTTTAATAATGAAAAATTTCATCCCTGTTTATCAACCCTATCTTGGAGAAGAAGAAAAGCTAAATGTAAATGACTGTCTTGATTCTTCTTGGATTTCGAGTAAAGGAAAATATATAGATGCATTTGAAAAAAGAACTAAAGACTATATTGGAGCAAATTATGTCTCCACAGTTTCAAACGGAACGGTCGCTCTTCATACAGCATTACTAGCCGCTGGAATTAGTAAAGGAGACGAGGTTATCACTCCAAACTTTACATATGTAGCTTCTACAAATTCTATTCTAATGGTTGGCGCAAAGCCGGTTTTTGTTGAAATAGATAAAGACACATGGAATATAGACACGGATTTAATTGAATCCAAAATATCAATTAAGACTAAAGCTATATTGGTTACTAACGTTTATGGATTTCCTTGTAACTTTCAAAGACTTCATAAAATTTGCAGCAAACATAACCTCCTTTTAATAGAGGATGCCGCAGAATCTTTTGGAGCAGAATATGAAGGGAAAAAGTCGGGATCTTTAGCCGATATATCAACATTTTCTTTTTTTGGAAATAAAACAATAACGACAGGAGAAGGAGGTATGATTTTAACAAAATCATCTGAAATATTCTCTAAAATAGAGCAGTTAAAAAACCAGGGTAATTCTAAGACAAAAAGATATTATCATGAAGTTTTAGGATATAACTATAGAATGACAAATATTCAGGCTGCAATAGGTTGTGCTCAGCTTGATAAAATCAAACTTATTTTAAAATTAAAAAAGGATGTAGATCAATTTTATAGATCTAAGTTAAGCGATGTTGCAACTTTTCAAAAAGCTGAAAACAATAGTATACCCTCTTTTTGGATGAGCTCATTACTTTTTAAAAACGAAAAATTAAAAACCCGTATGGAACAACAATTAGAGAAAAGTAATGTTGAATCAAGGCCTTTATTTTTTCCAATTGATGAATTACCATTTTATCAAAAATCAGATACTTGTCACGTAGCAAAAAGACTACATTCTAGGGGATTAATCTTGCCAAGTTTTCCAGATTTAACAACAGAACAATTAGAATATATAGTTAAAATAATTAGAGAAAATGTATAGAAAAAAAGCATTAATAACAGGCGTAGCAGGACAAGACGGGAGTTATTTGTCGGAATTTCTATTAGGAAAAGGATACGAAGTTCATGGAATCCTAAGAAGATCTAGCCTTGAAGTTAAAGGAAGAATTAGCCATTTGTATGATGGGCAAGAAAAAAATGATGATTTTCATGTCCATTATGGAGATGTTACGGATCCTATAAATGTTAATAGTATAATTTTAAAAATACAACCAGACGAAATATATAATTTGGCTGCTCAAAGTCATGTTCGTGTTTCTTTTGATATTCCAAATTATACAGCAAAAACAGATGCACTTGGAACACTTAATATTTTAGAATCGATTCGACAGAATGGTCTCGAAAAAAAGTGTAAATTCTATCAGGCCTCCACGAGTGAATTATTTGGTAAGGTTCAGGAATCACCCCAATCAGAAACCACCCCTTTTTATCCGAGAAGCCCTTATGCTACCGCGAAATTATATGCTTATTGGGCAACTATTAATTATAGAGAGGCCTACGGTATTTTCGGTTCTAATGGTATTTTATTTAATCATGAAAGTCCAAGAAGAGGAAATAGTTTTGTGACCAAAAAAATAGTAGAATCAATAGCTCAGATTAAAGCTGGAACTACAAAAAACTTCAAATTAGGGAATTTAGACGCCCAAAGAGACTGGGGATATGCTAAAGAGTATGTAGAAGCTATGTGGTTAATGCTTCAGCAAGACGAGCCTTCAGATTTGGTAATTGCAACTGGAGAAACACATACAGTTAGGGAATTTACAGAAAAAGCATTTGGAATTGCAGGATACTCCATTTATTGGAAAGGAAGTGGAACAGACGAAGTAGGTAAATGTTCTGAGACTAACGATGTTTTGGTTTCTATAGACCCATATTATTTTAGACCAACAGAGGTAGAACTTTTACTTGGTGACTCATCTAGGGCTGAAAAAGTATTAGGTTGGAAAGCAGAAACGAAGTTCAGTGAATTAGTCAAAATAATGATGGAATTTGAATTAGAAAAGTTTGCATAGATTGACCATCAAATAAAATAAAAATGTCAAAAGTGTTAGTAATAATACCCGCAAGAAAAGGTAGTAAAGGAATTCCTTCAAAGAATTCAAAATTAATCTGTGGAAAACCACTGATTGCTTGGACCATTGAAGCTGCTATGGCATCTAAATTTATTGATGAGATTACTGTTAGCACAGATTGTCTAAAAATCAAAAATATTGCAGAGAGTTATGGCTTGGAGGTGCCAAGGTTAAGACCAGATAATATTTCCAAAGACGACTCAACGTCGAGTTCTGTTATTTTATTTGAATTAAAAGAGAAAAACGGATTTGATACTGTTTGTATGCTTCAACCAACATCCCCTTTAAGAACCGTGGAAGATATAGACGGTGCATTCGAATCTTTTAATAAATTAAAGGCGAATGCTTTGGTAAGTGTTGTAGAAGACAAGCATAGCCCTTATTGGAGTTTTCAAATGGAAAACGATTATTTAAAATCGGTTTTTCCGTTGTCTCAAATTAATAAACCAAGACAAGATTTACCAAAAACATTTTCGTTAAATGGTGCGATATATATTGCAAATATTAATTTTTATAAAGAGATGGAATCTTTTTTAACAAGTACAACAATTCCCTATATAATGGCATCGAATAGGTCAATAGACATCGATTATTTAGAGGATTTTGAAATAGCCGAACGAGAATTAATAAAAAAACAAAGTGAGCATTAGGATTATCCCCCGTTTAGACATAAAAGGACCAAATTTAGTTAAAGGTATCCAGTTAGAAGGATTACGCGTTCTTGGTAAACCGTCAGAATTCGCCCAATTTTATTATGAAAATGGAGCAGATGAAATTTTATATATGGATGTTGTCGCTAGTTTGTACGAAAAAAACAATCTTTCGGACTTAATTAAAGAAATGGCCAGTGAAATATTCATTCCTCTAACAGTTGGTGGAGGAATAAGAAAATTGGAAGATATAAATGAAGTCCTTAGATCTGGGGCAGATAAAATCTTAATTAACACTGCTGCAGTAAAGAATCCAGCATTTATCGGTGAAGCAATAAAGGAATTTGGAAGTTCGACAATAGTCGTTGCGATTGAAGCGATTAAAGAAGCCTCAGACCAGTATTTAATTTACACTGACAATGGAAGAGAATATACCGGAATTGATGCTGTTGAATGGGCAAAAGAAGTTGAATCCCTCGGTGCAGGAGAAATTGTGATAACCTCTGTAAATAGAGAGGGGACAGGAGAGGGGTTTGACATTAATTTAATTAAAATAATATCAGAGAATATAAATATTCCTCTCATAGCTCATGGTGGTGCAGGTGCTAAAGATGATGTATTACAATTAGCCAAAGAAAACACAGTTGAAGGGATTTCTATCGCTTCATTATTCCATTATGAATACATAAATAAAGAAGAATATTCCTATTCAAACGAACAAGAAGGAAATACAGACTTCTTGCAAAAAAGAACAATAAACAAAAACTTAGCTCCAATTAATATTAAAAATTTAAAATCATTTTTAATCGAAAATGGAATAGAAATAAGAAGCTAAAGATGCAAAACACGAGTCCAAGGATAGCCATTATTGATTTTGGTATTAACAATTTATTTAGCATTCAAAAGGCATTAACCAAAGTAGGTTGCTCGCCTTTTATTTCGGTTGACAAAAACGAAATACTTAATGCAGATGGATTAGTTTTACCAGGTGTTGGCGCTTTTAATAAAGCAATAAAATATTTGGATGATAATGACTTATCAAGGACACTAAAAGAATTTGCTAAATCGGATAAGTACATATTAGGAATTTGTTTGGGTATGCAATTATTAATGGAGTCTTCTGAAGAATTCGGATTTAATAAGGGTTTGGGTCTTATTAAAGGTTCATGTAAGAAATTTGATTCTTCTCAATTAAAAGTGCCTAATATAAATTGGATTGGAATTGATGTTAATAATGAGTTAGATTTAAAGTCACCTTTAAACTCGATAATTCCTGAAAAAAAAATGTACTTTACACATTCTTATTATGTGCTTCCTAAAGATAAAAAAACAATTATTGCCACTTCTAAATATGTAGATTTTGAGTTTTGTTCGGCAATTCAGTCAAATAAAGTGATAGGGCTTCAATTCCATCCCGAGAAAAGCTCAATAAAAGGAATAGAAATATTAAACAATTTTAAAAATCTAGTGTTAAATGATATTAAATAAAAACACAAAAGAGAGGTATAACTTACCAGATGAAGTCAAGTTTTGCAAGAAGTGTATCATCTCGAATCAAAGACCCAGAATTACTTTTGATGAACATGGTGTTTGCTCTGCGTGTAATTTTTCAGAAATGAAGAAAAACCAATTTGATTGGGATAAAAGGGAATCTGAGCTGGTTGAATTATTAGATAAACACCGTAGAAACGACGGAAAATATGATGTGTTGGTTCCATGTAGTGGCGGAAAAGATGCCGCTTATATTGCCCATGAATTAAAACATAAATATAACATGAATCCCTTGACGGTAACTTGGGCGCCACATATTTATACCGATATAGGTTTTCAAAATTTACACAATATGATTCGGGTTGGAGATCTAGCCAATGTGCTATTTAGCCCTCCAGGAAGGGTTCATAGAAAATTAACCAAATTATCATTTGAGATAATGGGAGACCCATTTCAACCCTTTATATATGGGCAGTATAATTATCCTCTTCATGCCTCTGTGATGTACGATATTCCATTAATAATGTACGGTGAAAATGGTGAGGTTGAATATGGCGGAGACATGAAAAATGCATATGAGCCTACAAGAGATTATAAAGGAGATCAAAAGAAACACTATTTTTCTAATATTGCTCCTGACGATTTCATTAAATATGGCATTAAAAAAGAAGATTTAGAACCCTATCTTACGCCAGAGGAGAAAAAGCTAGATAATTTAAATACCGAGATTCATTTTTATGGATATTATAAAAAGTGGACCCCCCAAGAAAATTATTATTATTGTGTCGAAAATACTGGTTTTAAACCCAACCCAGTTAGATCAGAAGGAACCTATTCAAAGTATGCGTCTCTTGACGATCAACTAGATGGTTTTCATTATTATCTAGCCTATATTAAATTTGGTTTGGGAAGATGTGTCTCTGATGCGGCTCACGAAATTAGAGACGGTCATGTGACAAGAGAGGATGGTATTCAACTTGTTAAAAAGTTTGATGGAGAATTCCCAAAAAAATATTTTAAAACTTTTTTAGATTATTGTGAAATTGATGAAGCTTATTTCCATGAAGTAATTGATAGTTGGAGATCTCCCCATCTTTGGGAAAAAGATTCTTCAGATCAATGGTATTTGAAAAATACAGTTTTTGAAAAATAATATTTTATTAGATATTTAATCGGAATGAATTTTAGTGATCTACTCAAATTAGAGGATAATACAAAAATCTTAGATTATAGATATAGTGATAATAATATCCCATTGTATTTGATGATTAGGCATTATTTAATGCAGAGTTACGTAGATGATGAATTTAGTTTAACTGATTATTCACCTAAGCAGGAATTTAAGCTATTAGATTTTATTTCATTCGTTTTTAATGCTTTAATTAAAAATTTATTTCTATCTCCGAAGAGAGATATTTATATATTCAGCCCAGATATTCAGTATAAGAAAGTGAAGGGTAAATATGTTAATCATCTTTATGACTTTTTTGTTGATACTTATCCAGATCAAACACAAATAATATTAGAATCATCTAATTATAAAAATAAATCACCAAAAAACAAGGTAGTTTATTTCAAATTTATAATAAAGGTTGTTAGCAGTCTGTGCGGAAGAATAACCCCAATTAAGAAGGAAGACGATGCGATAATAAAACAATTCTTACTGTTCTTAAACAAACATTCTCCATGTGTAATTAAGGAAGAGACCTTGGATATAATAGAACGAGTATTGAGATTAAATGCTAAACAATTGAAGTATTACCAGTATTTAAATTATCAGTTTTTAAAGAGGAAAAAGCCTAAATTAATATTAGTAGAAGGCGCACATTATTTAAATGAACCTATTTCGATTATAATGGCTGCGAAAAAATTGAATATCAAAGTTGGGGAAATCCAACATGGCTATGTTGGACCATCGCATAGAGCGTATAATTTTTCAAAAAAATTGCAGCCTTTAATTGAAGAGTACCTTCCAGAATATTTTTTGTCATTTGGTAAATTTTGGAATAATTCCATAAATATCCCTGCTGAAAAAATAGTTATTGGAAAACCTGATTTATTTAAAAACATCACTTTTTATAAAAACAAAAATCAACAAAAAAAACAAGTTTTATTCATTTCAGGAGGTACCGTTTACACTAAGCTTACGGAATTAATTTCAGGAGCATATGAGCACATAAATTCATTGGGATATAAGGTTATTTTAAGGCCCCATCCTTTAGAAAGCTCTGAAATAGAAAACAGATATGGTTCTATTAAAGAAAAGGGTGTTCAAATAGATCAGGAAAACTTATATGATTCTTTAAGTTCTTCTGAAATTATTGTTTCAATGGAAATTAGTACTGTTTTGTATGAATCCATTTGTTTTACAAATAAAATTTATTTGGAAGAATCAACCTATACTTCCTTTTACGAACCAAACCATGAGTTTATTAAATTTAGAAATTCAAACGAATTAGTTGAGTCCATTAAAAATGACACAAAAAGTAAGCTCAATCCAGATGATTTATGGGATCTCAACTACAATAATAATTACAAGAACTTCATTGAATCCATTGTATGATAACAATAGTTGATTACGGTCTAGGGAATTTGGAGTCTATTGCAAATATGCTTAAAAAGCTTGGCTACAATAGTGTAATAAGTAAAAATAAAGAAGACCTATTAAATGCATCAAAATTAATCCTACCTGGAGTTGGTTCATTCGATACAGGGATGATTAACCTAAATGAAAGAGGATATACCCAAGTGTTACAAAAAAAAGTGATAAAAGATAAAATTCCAATTCTTGGAATTTGCCTAGGTATGCAACTTTTGGCAAACTCAAGTGAAGAGGGAATGCAAACAGGTTTAGGATGGATTAATGGTAAGTCAGTAAAGTTTACTCACGATTCTTTAAAGGTGCCTCATATGGGCTGGAATAATATTAAATTATTAAAGAGGAGCACTTTGTTTGAGCCTTTAGATAAGTTTCGAAAATACTATTTTGTGCATAGCTACCATTTACTTTGTGAAGACAATAAAGATGTATTAGCAACTTCCGATTATGGAAGTAATTTTACAGCAATGGTGGAGAAAAAAAACATATACGGTGCACAATTTCATCCAGAAAAAAGCCATAAATATGGTATGGAAATTTTAAATCAGTACGCAAAAATTGTATAATGTTACAGACAAGAGTAATTCCGATTCTGTTAATTAAAGATGGAGGACTTTACAAAGGTATTAAATTCAAAAAGCACAAATATGTAGGTGACCCTATAAATACCGTTAAGATATTTAACGATAAAGAAGTCGATGAACTCGTTATAATTGATATTTCTGTTACAAAAGAAAATAAAGAAATTAACTTTAAATTAATCAAGCAAATTGCCAGCGAAGCATTTATACCTTTGGCATATGGAGGAGGAATTAAAACGGTTGATGATGCTCGAAAGATATTTTCGTTAGGAATAGAAAAGGTAATTCTTAATTCGGAGGCATTAAATAATCCAAATTTAATAAAAGAATTATCCACTGAATTTGGTGCTCAAAGTATTGTTTTTAGTCTAGACGTTAAGAAAGATTTTTTTGGCACCCTACGCGTATATTCCAATTGTGGATCAAAAAAGACTAAAGGAACTCCAATTGAAATTGCCACTGAAATGGAGCAAAATGGTGCAGGAGAAATAATTTTGAATTCAATTGACCGAGAAGGTACCGGTTCAGGATATGATTTAAATACGATAGAGGACCTATCATCTACCCTCAAAGTACCTTTAATAGCTCTTGGAGGTGCAGGATCTGTCTCACACATGGTTAAAGGAAAAAAAGCTGGAGCTCATGCCCTAGCAGCTGGGAGTTATTTTGTTTTTCAAGGACCTCTGCGTGGTGTCTTAATTACCTATCTAAGTAAAAAAGAAATTAAACAACTCGAGTTATGAAATATCAGCAGTTTAATCGATGTATAATGTTCACAACAGCATCAAATGTTATTTTTAATAAAGATGGAATTCGTAGTTTTAGATTAGTACTTTTCAAAAATTTAAAATTTAAAAAATGATAAAATTACTATACAAAAGCTTAGGTAAAAAGAATAAACTTTTTGCAAATAACCTTATTATTTTTTTAATTAAAAATAATATTATAAACATTTCTTTTCTGCCAGCTAATTTTAGAAATTATATATCGGGCGAAATGGTTTTTAATTACAAAAAGAGTTTAAAGAAAGATTCAAGGGGTTTTTATTATGTTTATCCTCAATTTAAAAGTTCAGATCTTGATCGTTATTACGAAAGTTTATATTGGACTCAATTTAGAAGCGATAATCAAGTAAGTATTAATCAAAGGGATATTGAACAATATAATTTGATAATTAAAAATACAGGAGACTTTTTTATGTCAAAAAAGAGAACGTTCGTGAATTTTGGATCTGGTCATGGCGGAGTTTCTTTTCTCTTCTATTACAATGGGCATAACGTCATAAATATTGACCCAGATAAGAATGTTTTTAACAGCATTGATCTCGACAAAAATCGATGGATTAAATTAAGTTCAATAAATGATTTAAATTCACAAATAGATTTCTTTTATTCGTCGCATTCACTCGAACATGTTGCTGATATAGACGATTTTTTAGCTATACTTAATAAAAAATTGACCAAAAAAAAGTCGACGTATTTGTTTTTTGAAGTGCCAGATGGTGATCATGAATTTAATGGGGGTAAATCGGGCAAAATTATGACACCACACACCTACTATTTTACGACTAAATTTTTCGAAAAGCTATCGATTGAAAATTGCTATACACAAAAAGAATATAGAGTAATTCGTTACTTAGGGCGTTATGAAAATGACGAAATTGAAATTAGATAATATTGAATTTAATTGACAAGGAGGGAAGAAATACAGAATATGATTGAAGCTAAAAAAAGTGTTAGCGCATCATCCCCTAGCAGCAGGAAGTTACTTTGTTTTTCAAGGATCTCTGCATGGTGTCTTAATTACCTATCTAAGTGAAAAAGAACTTAAACAAATATAATTATGAATTATAAGCAATGTAATAGATGTGTGATGGACACTACTGCTGAAAATATTTTTTTTGATGATAATGGATATTGTAATTTTTGTTCAGAATTCTTAGTTAGATTTAATAAGGGATATTCTGATTTATCATCTAATCTTGAAAGCTTTATTTCAAAGATAAAAAATGACGGCAAGGGTAAAATATACGATTGTATAGTTGGAGTAAGTGGAGGAGCTGATAGTAGCTATACTTTATATCTTGCAAAAAAATATGGTCTTCGAGTTTTAGCCGTTCACATGGATAATGGCTGGAACAGTGAATTAGCTTCTAATAACATTGAAAAACTTATATCCAAGATGGAAGTTGATTTTTATTCACATGTGATCGATTGGGATGAGTATAAAAAACTTATGCATTCATTTTTTGATGCAGATGTAATCAACATAGAGTTACTATATGATAATGCAATGTTAGCAGTAAACTATAGGTTAGCTTCAAAGTATGGAATTAAGTATATACTTTCTGGATCAAATAATGCTACTGAGGGAATGATGATGCCTGGCAATTGGAATTGGAATAATTATGATAAAAGAAACATAAGAAGTATAGCCAAAACCCAAAATGTAAAAATAAAAACATTTCCACTAATTGGAACAATAGATTACCTATATTATAGATTAATTAAAAAAATAAAATGGATTCCATTTTTAGATTATGTAGATTATAATAAAGAGGATTCAATGGAATTTTTAGAAAAAAATTATCAGTTTAAAAAATATCCATATAAACACTATGAATCTGTTTTTACAAGGTTTTATCAAGGGTACATATTACCAACAAAATTTGAAGTAGATAAAAGAAAACTACATTTTTCTAATCTTATTATGTCAAATCAGATGAAAAGAGCTGAAGCAATTAAAAAATTAAACACCATCCCTTATAACAGCAAAAGTGAGCTGTTGGAAGATAAAAATTATGTTTTAAAGAAATTGAATTGGACCAATAAAAAATTACAAAGTTACATTTCAAGAAAAGAGATAAAACATTCGGAATATTCAACAGAAAAACCATTTTGGGATTTTTGTTTGAAAACATATCAGAACTTTTTTAAATCTGTACAATAATTTAATTTTTAAAGTATAATAATCTTATGTGTGGAATTTTTGGACAAATATCAAATTTTAAAATAAAAAAATATAATTTTAAAAAACTTGTTAAACATTCTAAACAAAGAGGAATGGATTCAAGTGGAATAGTCTATTATGAAGATGATGGCTATAGAATAAATAGAGCTAATATTGACATAGAAAAACTTCTTAATAAAATAAATCCTTATGAATCCAAAATAGTTTTAGGACATAGTAGACTTATAACTAATGGTTTAGAAGACAACCAGCCAGTTGTAAGAGAAAACATTTGTGCTATACATAATGGTATTATAGTTAATGAAAAAGAAGTATGGGATAGACTTACAGTTGAAAGAAAATACCGCATAGATTCTGAGGCTATAGTTGCTATTGCAGAAGAACACTTAAAAGATAATGGTAAGATTTCTGAGATACCAAATAAAGTTTTGTCTCTATCTAGTGGTGTTGTAGCTTGTGCTATGTTACTTCCAAAGTACGGAAAGTTGATGTTATTTTCAAATAATGGAAGTTTATATATAGGATATATAGATGATGACATCTATTTTGCATCTGAGAGATATGCACTCGAACAAATAGCCTGCGAAAACATTCATCAAATTAAAGATCAATCATTGATTTTAGACATTCCTGTTTCGCATAAAGATTTTAAAATAACCGATGAAAAAAAGCGCACTGAAAATCTAATACCAGAATTTCAAATTAACAGAAATGAAGAGAAATTATTAGAATTTAAAAAATTAAAACTCAAGCGATGCACTAAGTGTATTCTACCTGAAACTATGCCTTATATAAAATTTGACAAGTATGGGGTTTGTAATTATTGTAAGAATTATAAAAAAAGAAATAAGCCTAAACCCATAGAGGAGCTTTTTAAACTTGTTGAACCCTACAGAAAATCAGGAAAAGAACTTGATTGTATAGTTCCATTTTCAGGAGGTAGAGATAGCAGTTATGGTTTACATTTGATAGTAGATGAACTAAAAATGAAGCCTTTGACATATACTTATGATTGGGGAATGGTCACAGATTTGGGACGTAGGAATATAAGTAGGATTTGCGGCGAAATGGGTATTGAAAATATTATAGTAGCAGCAAATATATCTCAAAAAAGAAAAAATATTAAGATGAACCTACAAGCATGGTTAAAATCTCCTCATTTAGGTATGATTGCAATGTTAACAGCAGGAGATAAACACTTTTTTAGGCATGTTGAACGGATTAAAGATCAAACTGGTCTCAATTTGAATCTTTGGGGTGTAAATCCTTTAGAACAAACCCATTTTAAAGCAGGATTTTTAGGTATAAAACCAGACTTTGAAGAAGATAAAGTATACTCTAATGGAGTAATGAATCAGCTCAAATATCAAAGCAAAAGATTTAAAGCCATGTGTGAAAGTCCTAGTTATTTTAACAGTTCATTATGGGATAATTTATCGGGAGAGTATTTTAGAAGCTTTATGAGTAAAAAGGACTACTACCATATTTTTGATTATTTGACTTGGGACGAAAGTATTATTAATGATGTTTTAATCAATCAATATGATTGGGAAACAGCAATTGACACAACTACAACATGGAGAATAGGTGATGGTACGGCAGGTTTTTATAACTATGTCTACTTCACTGTAGCCGGGTTTACAGAGCACGATACCTTTAGGAGTAATCAAATTCGAGAAGGGCAATTATCAAGAGAAAAAGCATTGGAAATAATAGAAATTGAAAATATTCCAAGGTATCTGAATATAAGATGGTATTTGGATACATTAGGAATGAATTTTGAAGAAGTCATAAAAGTAATTAATCAAATACCCAAGCTTTACAAGTATAATTAAAAAAATGAAAAAAATTATAATTTTAGGGATAGACAACTTCAGCTTTAAAAATACTTATCAAATAAAATGTTTGAATCAGAACAATTACAAGGTATATGTATTTACTAATGATATTTTAAAAACTTCCTCAAAAAATCTTAATAACAAAAATAATTTGAAAATTTTAGAGAAAGATCCGTTAAAAAGAATTGGACAAATTAATAAATTTTTAAGTCAAAATAAAAGAGAGATTCACCACGTTGAAATTTATCCAGGAGGTAAATTCTCTTTTATCTATTTAATGTTAGCAAAAAAATTTAATCTAAAATCTATTGTTGTTGAAAGAGGTGATATTAGTCTTTATAGAAAACAATCATTGACAAAATTTTCAATGAGATTTTGTTATAAATTTTCAGATATTGTATGGTATCGAGAATCATATAAAGACTTAGATGTTAAAAAACAATTAAAAGAATGGGGAGCAAAAAAATTATATTTTATTCCAAATTCAGCTCCAGAGGTAGATATTGAAAAAAAAAACATTTTAAATAAGTATCTTTTTTTGTGGGTAAATAGATTTCTAAAAGAGAGGAAAGTAAAGTGGTTTGTAGATTCTGTTAATGAATTTAAATTTTCAAAAAGTATTATGTTGGGTCTTATGAACAATAAGTATCAAGAAAAATATCCAATTAATAATCAGAGTAAATACTTACAGGTAATTGATTATCAAAACCCAAGAGATTATTACTTAAGGTCAAAATTTTTTGTATTACCCTCAGATGTTGTTTTTTTAAATAACGCTTTACTTGAAGCTATGTCTTATGGTCTTGTTCCTTTAATTTCTGATGTTCAGGGATCAAACCTAATAGTAGATGATGGAATCAACGGATTTGTTTTTGAACATTGTAAAGATGGATTAAAAAATGCTATGAAAAAAGCAATTGCATTAACAGATGAAGAGTATGAACAAATGTCCATTAATGCACAAAAAAAAGTAAAAAAAACCTATTCTTTTGATGTTTGGTGTAAAAAATATATAAAGATGATAAATGATTTATAAATAATACAGGGATTAAATTCTAATGATTCTAAATATTTATGAACCTTAAATTACTATAACTCCTTTTTTTGGCATTAAGGATTAAGCATTAAAATTAAAAAGTTTTTTACCATGTTGAGAATTTTTTAATTTAATTTGAACAAATTATTATTTATGAATTAAACTAAAACAGTCAATTAAATGGTTAGGTAAAAATAATTTATTACAAACCTTTGTGATGGGGGGAGCCCATCAATAACAATTAATTATTTGCAAAATTTATAATGTGCGGAATTTATTTATCAAACATTCCTTTTTCTCATAAAGAAGTCAAACATAAACTTGATAAAATCAGGTTTAGAGGCCCTGATAACCTTGGGGTTGTTCGGAAAGGAAATATTTCTTTAGGGCATCTGCGTCTTTCAATCTTAGATCTAGAAGAACGCTCTAATCAACCCTTTACCTTCGAGCATTTAACGTTAGTTTATAATGGAGAAATATATAATTTCAAGGAGGTAAAAAATAGCCTAATTCAAGAAGGATACTCCTTCGAGACAACAAGCGATACAGAAGTCCTTCTTAAAGGATATCATGCTTGGGGAGAAAAAATCCTAGATCGTATAAATGGTATGTTTGCTTTTGCTGTTTATGACGAAAACAAAAAAACAGTTTTTATAGCTAGAGATCGTTTGGGAGTAAAGCCACTCTACTATTCTTGGCGAAACGGAAAACTCGAACTGTGTAGCCAGCTAGCTCCTTTAAACAAAAGTAAACTAGATCAAGAGGCCATTAGTATTTATCTTCAAACGGGTTATATACCCAGTCCATTTTCGATTTATGAAGAAATCAAAAAACTACCACCTGGTCAATATGCTACCTTTAATTTACGGGAAAATAAAAAAGAAATTCATTCGTATTGGGATTTAAAAGAAGTCGAAGAAAGTGACATTTCTTATGAAGATGCAAAAGAACAATTACACGATCTTATTGTTGATGCTGTTAAAATAAGACTTCAGTCTGATGTGCCTTATGGAAGTTTTCTCTCAGGAGGAATAGATTCAGCCTTAGTTTCATCCATAGCTAATTCCATCCAAAAAAAGAAACTAAAAACCTTTACTATCGGGTTTGACGAAAAAGAGTTCGACGAGAGCCAAGTTGCAGAACAATTCGCGAAAATAATTGGATCTGATCATCATTTAATTCCAAGTAACCAAGAAGAGTTATCCGCCCTATTAGATGCTTTTTTTAAAGCTTATGACGAACCCTTTGCAGATTCTTCAGCAATTCCATCCTTACTTTTGAATAAAAAAGTTAAACCGCAAGTTACTGTTGTATTATCTGGAGATGGAGGAGATGAAAGTTTTTTAGGGTACAATCATTTTGAATGGGTGAGGAAAGTTTATGGGTTGCTTTTGATTCCTTTCTTTTTACGTCGACTAGCAACTTACTTTATACCCTTTAAATGGATTGGTAAAAGAGGTCCATCTATTAAGAATATAATGCTAATGAAGAACTTTAATGAGTTCATCGAATCGATTTTTACTGGATTCGATACTCTTTTGTTAAAAGATAAAAAAAAGTGGATGAGTCATTATCATAAGTATTTATTCCTGAGTAAAAATAAGTTTCAAAAAGTTGCCGATTTGAACTTGAAATTATGGCTAGAAAACGACAGTAATGTTAAAGTAGATCGAGCAAGTATGGCTTCTTCGGTAGAAGTTAGAAGTCCATTTTTAGATTACAGAATTATAGAATTCGCTAGAAGCCTTCCCGTTAAGTATCGGCTATATGGATCAACAAGAAAAAGAATTCTTAGAGATATTTTATCAAATTACATACCCGAACAAGTTTTTGATAAACCCAAAAAAGGATTTTCAATACCTTTAGCAGGTTGGATAAGGGATTCTTTTAAAGATGAATTTTCTAAGTACCTTAAAACAGATAAGCTTAAGCCTATAGAAAATCTGGATATAGCTAAAATTCAAAGATTATTCGAATTGCACTTAACAACAGATGTCGACTATTCCTCTTACCTTTGGAGAGTCTTCGTTTTATCCAAATGGATTCATTTAAATAAAGAACAAAAATGAAAATTCTAATTACAGGAGCTGCCGGATTTATTGGAGCCAATCTTTGCGAGTATATGCTTGAAAAAGAATATACAGTTGTTGGGTTAGACAATTTTGCAACCGGTCATGCTCATAATTTAAAGGCATTTAAGAAGCACGCTAATTTCTCTTTTATAGAAGGAGATATTCGAAATTTAGAAACTTGTTTGGAAGCAACTAAAAATGTAGACTACGTATTACATCAAGCAGCATTGGGTTCAGTTCCTAGATCTATACTAGATCCAATAACCACGAATGAAGTAAACGTTAATGGTTTTTTGAATATGCTGGAAGCCAGCAAACAAAATAACATTAAACGTTTTGTTTATGCCGCTTCATCTTCTACTTATGGCGATTCTAAAGCGTTACCTAAGATTGAAAAGAACATAGGCAAGCCCTTATCACCCTATGCGATTACTAAGTATGTAAACGAACTTTATGCGGATATTTATAGTTCAGCTTATGGCCTACAAACTATTGGCCTTCGATATTTCAATGTTTTTGGAAGAAGACAAGATCCAAATGGAGCTTATGCTGCTGTAATTCCCAAATTTATAGGTCAGTTCTTAAAGGGAGAATCTCCTCAAATTAATGGAGATGGTTCCTTTTCACGAGATTTCACCTACATAGACAATGTAATTCAATTGAACCATTTGGCAATAAAAACCAAAAATGCTAGGGCAATTAATCAGGTTTATAACACGGCAGTTGGGGATCGAATTACAATTTTGGAAATAACAAAATTAATTCGTGAAGGACTTTCAAAATTTGATCCTTCTTTAGCGAAAATAGACATTAAATTTGGCCCTGATCGTAACGGAGATATTCCCCATTCACAGGCAAGCATTAAGAAAGCAAAAAATTTATTGAATTACAATCCGAGTCACAACTTCGAAAAAGGCTTGAAAGAATCTTTAACTTGGTATTATAACAATTTAAAATAATGAATAACCCTAAAATCGCAATAATCGGTCTTGGCTACGTTGGCTTGCCACTTGCTGCAGCTTTTGCATCTAAATACGAAGTGGTTGGTTTTGATATCAATAACAAAAGAATAGCGGAACTCAAAAGTGGTCTTGACGCTACAAACGAGTTAACAACAGAACAGCTAAACAAAGTAGTCGGAACGACGTTAAAACTTACTGCTATTTTAGAAGATATTTCTAACTGCACTACTTTTATAGTAACCGTTCCAACGCCTGTAACCTCGAGTAAAAGTCCTGACCTAATTCCAATCGTCAAAGCAACCGAATCGCTGTCTACGGCCCTTAAAAAAGGTGACACGGTAGTATATGAGTCAACTGTATACCCTGGAGTAACAGAAGAAGTGTGCGTTCCAATTCTTGAAGAAAAAACAGGATTAAAATTCAATACTGACTTTTTTGTAGGCTATAGTCCAGAACGAATTAATCCAGGAGATAAAAAACATACCATTACTAAGATTACTAAGGTAGTTTCGGGTTCAACTCCTCAAACACTAAAAAAAATTTCAGCACTATACGGATCAATTATCGAAGCTGGAATATACGAGGCACCAACCATCAAAACAGCTGAAGCTGCTAAGGTTATAGAAAACACACAAAGAGACATCAACATTGCCTTTGTAAACGAGTTGTCCATTATATTCAGTAAAATGGAGATCGACACCAACGAAGTTTTGAAAGCAGCGGGGACAAAATGGAATTTCTTAAACTTTTTTCCGGGACTTGTAGGGGGGCATTGCATAGGCGTAGATCCGTATTATTTGGCTTATAAATCTGAAGAGCTCGGGTATACCCCCGAAATGATTTTAGCAGGCCGAAAAATTAATGATTCTATGCCCGCCTTTATTGTCAGTCAGATTGTAAAGCAGCTCTTAAAACAAAACAAGAACATTCAGAATGCTAAAGCTCTAATTTTGGGTGCAACGTTCAAAGAAAACTGTCCCGATCTTAGAAACTCCAAAGTAGTTGATGTGTATCAAGAACTGAATGAATTTGGTTTCCAAGTTGATGTTTTTGATCCAGAGGCAGACGCTGAGGTTTTTTTAAAAGAATATGGTTTCGACAAACTAAAAGAAATATCCAACAACGAATACGATGTAGTTATTTTGGCAGTTGCTCACGATAGTTTCAAAACAATTAATCCAAAAGATTTAATCGTGAAAGAAGGGGTTGTGTTTGACGTAAAAGGGTTTTATAAAGCCCCTGATTTCTTATACCTTTAATTTATTGTTTTGAAAACACTCATTCACATCATTCCGACGCTACAAAATGGAGGTGCAGAAACTGTACTTTCTAGGCTTGTTGAGGAATTTTCAGTGAGCGGAGTCATGCAATATGTAATTACACTTCAAGGAGCAACTAATGACTTCCACTACTTCGAAATAACAAAGTACGCAAAGGTTTTGGATTGGAAGACTGATCCCAGTTTAGTTGATCAAACCATTCTTAAAAACTCAGATGCACCCATGTTGGCTTGGATGTATTCTGCCATTCTTTTTTCTCATAAACTTAAGCGTCGTCTCAAAACTCAAAATCCAATTACTTGGAACATCCGTCATTCTAGCTTTAGATGGAATCAGCTATATCAAAAGGCAGCTTTGTTTGGATTTGCTGTTTGGTCTCATTTAAAAGATCCTAAGATTATTTATTGCTCGTACAGCTCTAAGGAGGTTCATGAAAAGTATTTTTTCTCAAAGAAAAACAGAACGGTTATTCAAAATCGATTGGCCAAAAAAATGATGTCGCTGTCATCGGAATTTCTGTCAGAAGAGAAACCTTTCTTACTTTATGTAGGCAGGTATGATCCTGTAAAAGGACCCGATAGATTAATTAAAATAGCCCAAGAATTTTTTAAAAATAAGGAAAGCTACAGCTTGACAATCGCAGGAAGTGGATGGGAAGATGCGATGATCCCTCAAGACCTTAAGGGCAAAGTTTTACTGGCTGGAAACGTGAGTAATATAAGTGAACTATACCAGCAAGCCGTTGTTTTACTCTTCACTTCTTATACAGAAGGCTACCCCAATGTGTTGGTTGAAGCTTCAGCTTTTGGAACTCCCATCATAGGCTTTGAGGCAGGAGACTCTAAGTTAATTTTAGACGCTTACGACCTAGGTTACAGTGAAGATACTCAAGCTGAATTCATCAATCGCTTAGATAAATTAACTAACGACTTGCCTTCGAAAGATCAAAAAATACGAGCAGCTCAAAAGCAAACAAAGCAATTAGATTTCTCTCTTACGGTTACTGAATATAAGGAGTTTATTACACCCTAAGATTTACTATCTTTACTAAGTGAAAAAGTTAATCCGAATCACTACAGTTCCCTTATCTCTAGAAAAATTATTAGAGAACCAACCCCGTTTTTTTAGCATGTACTTCGATGTTACCCTAGTTTCCTCGGATAAAGAAAAATTAGAGGAAATTGCAAACGAACAAGGGGTAAAATATTTCCCCTTAGAAATAACCCGAAAAATAACTCCATTACAAGACTTTAGATGTTTAATTCAGTTGGTTAGTTTTTTGCGTCAAGAGAATCCTTATTTTGTTCATAGCCACACCCCTAAAGCGGGAATTATAGGAATGCTCGCAGCCTATATAGCACGAGTTCCTGTACGCATGCATACGGTTGCAGGATTACCTTTAATGGAAGCGACCGGTTCTAAAAGAATACTCCTGAACCTGGTCGAGCGCATAACTTATTTTTGCGCAACTAATGTTTATATAAATTCAAAAGGGCTTGAAAATTTTATAAGTGAAAATAACTTTTGTGATAAATCAAAACTAAAAACACTTGGCTCGGGATCATCCAATGGAATTGACACTGCTTACTTCAATCCAGAAGAGGTTACTGAAACCCAGAAAGCGAACCTCAAGAAAGAACTGAATATTGAGACTACAGACTTTGTTTTCTCTTTTGTAGGACGCTTGGTAGGTGACAAGGGAATCAACGAATTGATTCAAGCTTTTGGTGCGGTTTCAAAAAAACACCCTTCCGCAAAGCTCATATTAGTTGGACATACCGAACCAGAATTAGACCCCCTACTTCCAGAAACTTTACACAGTATAGAATTCGATGAGAACATAATCGAAGTAGGTTTTCAAAAAGATATCCGACCCTATCTAGCACTAACTAATGTTTTTACTTTTCCGAGTTATCGAGAAGGGTTTCCAAATGTAGTGCTCCAGGCAAATGCAATGGGAATTCCATGTATAGTCTCGGATATTAATGGGTGTAATGAAATAATAAAAGAAGGTGAAAACGGCATAATTATTCCCACTAAAAACAGTGAAATTTTGCAACAAAAAATGAAATTATTACTTGAAAAAAGTAACCTTTTTAAGGCATCTAAGGCGGAGATTCGTAAAGGAATAAGCGCTAAATTTGAAAGAGAAGTTTTGTGGAATTTATTGTTAGAAGAATATAAAACATTGGAAAATAATGTATAGGAGTTTCATAAAGCCAGGATTCGATTTTTGTTTTGCATTTTTAATTCTGTGCATTACATTACCCCTGCTCTTTATTCTGGGTTTCCTTTTATTTCTACAAAACAGTGGGACTCCACTTTTTAGTCAAGTCCGACCGGGTTTGAAAGAAAAACCATTTACCATTTATAAACTCAAAACCATGCAAGACACCCGAGATGATCAAGGTGTTTTATTACCCGATAATCAACGCATAACTCCTTTGGGTAAAATCATCAGAAAATTATCTTTAGACGAACTTCCACAATTTTGGAATGTACTAAAGGGAGACATGAGCTTTATTGGGCCACGGCCTTTATTGCCAGAATACTTACCTTTATACAATAAAAAGCAAAAAAACCGACACAACCTAAAGCCAGGAATAACAGGTTTGGCTCAGGTAAAAGGAAGAAATACAATAAGTTGGCAGCAAAAATTTGAGTATGACCTTTGGTATATAGAAAATCAAAGCTTTATCTTAGATTTGAAAATACTGCTGTTTACTGTGGGTAAAATATTCAAGACTCAAGAAGTTAATGCTTCGGGTCTAAACACAATGGAGCGATTCAATGGAAACAACTAAATACATTCTTATTGGTGGAGGTGGTCATGCCCGAGTAATCTCTAGTATTGTTGAAGCACAAAAGTCAGCAACTGTTGTTGGTCTTTTTGATTCCAATTCAGAAGTTAAATCACTAGATGAGATTGAAAATTTTGGAACGTATACTGCTGATTCATTTCCAAATTCGCGCGCAATTATAGCCATAGGGAACAATCAGATTCGCGAAAAATTAGCTTACCAAATAACACATAATTTTGGTGTTTTAGTTCACCCGACCGCGAGTATAGATCGCATAAGTTCAATCGATGATGGGACGGTTGTAATGCACCATGCCGTAATCCAAAGAGGAACAACGGTTGGGAAACATGTTATAGTTAATACTTCTAGCAGCATTGACCACGATTGTAAATTGGAAGATTTTGTGCACATAGCACCTAACGTAACCCTTTGCGGAGGAGTTCATGTAGGCAAAGGAACCCTAATTGGAGTCGGTTCTGTCGTTTTGCCTCAAGTAAAAATTGGAGCCAATGTAACTGTAGGAGCAGGAACAGTAGTTACTAAAAACATACCAGACGGTTCAACGGTTATTGGTAATCCAGGAAAAATAATCGATTCAGATGGGGCAATCTAAAATATGGCTTTCCTCTCCCCATATGGGGACTGAGGAACTTAAAAATGTTCAAGAAGCTTTTGCAACTAATTGGGTTGCTCCAGCTGGCCCATTTATTAATCAATTCGAAAAAAACCTCTCAGATTATACCAAAGCAAAACATACGGCGGTAGTTCAATCTGGAACAGCAGCAATACATCTAGCACTTCGACTACTAGATGTTGCAAAAGATGATGTTGTATTGTGCCAGTCGTTTACTTTCATTGGATCTTCGAATCCAATTGTATATCAACAAGCACAACCGGTCTTTATAGACTCAGAAAGTGAAACTTGGAACATGTGTCCGGAAGCCCTTGAAATGGCAATAGAACACTTCTTAAAACTTGATAAAAAACCGAAAGCCATCATCGTTGTTCATCTCTATGGGATGCCCGCCAAGATGAAAGAAATAATTGCAATTTCTAAACGGTACGATATTCCTATAATTGAAGATGCTGCAGAAGCATTAGGGTCAACAATTGATGGGTATTCTTGTAGTTCTTTTGGAACTTTCGGAATTTTAAGTTTCAACGGGAATAAAATAATAACAACTTCGGGGGGAGGTGCCCTCCAATCTAATGATGAACCTACAATTGCTAAGGCGCGATTTTTAGCCACACAAGCCAAAGATAACGCTTCGCATTACCAGCATTCGACAATAGGATATAATTACAGAATGTCGAACATCGCGGCAGCCATTGGAGTAGGTCAACTTGAAGTTTTAGATCAACGGGTACAGGCTCGTCGTGCCAATCATGCTTTTTATGAGGACCTTTTTAAAGAAGTAGAAGGGGTTAGTTTTCTTAAAGAGCCAAATGGGTTTTTCTCCAATCGATGGCTAACATGCGTTGTCTTTGATCAAGATAAAAACCATAAATTAAATCCAGATAAATTTAGACTCCATCTGGAACAGGATAATATTGAAAGTCGCCCTTTGTGGAAACCGATGCATTTACAACCTATATATAAAAATGAACTTTATTTTGGAGGTCAAGTTGCAGAACAGCTTTTTGAAAAGGGATTATGCTTACCTTCGGGTAGTAATTTAACGAAGCAAGAGAAAGATAGAATTCAAAGCTCAATTTTTAGCTTTCTAGACCAATAATCATAAACACTTTATGTTCGAT
>MDSY01020527.1_pt1 | contig 32768 bp, 29 predicted proteins | sample 811131 | NCBI WGS metagenome assembly MDSY01 (sample SAMN05326643, study PRJNA326480) | marine metagenome | isolation source: seawater | place: Atlantic Ocean: South West | collected 2010 | reverse complement strand
TGAGGACAAGAATCTAAAGCAGCCGATTTACTCTTCTTAGTTATTTTGGCTCTTCCTTTTCTTACTAATTGTGAAATTGTTGGCATATTGTATATACTGTTTTTTTTAATACCTCTTCTTAGAGGGCTGCAAATGTAAACATTAAAATGAATTATTCAAATCATAATCCCATATTTTTAAAATATTATTATTTTTTTTTGGCGATTAAATATTTTGAGATTTTTTTACGTTAGATTTACATGAAAATTATATTTGTGTCGTTTCGATTGAAATTATTTTTATCCGCTATATGTTTATTCTTCGTTTTTAACAGCGCTGATGCACAGGAACTTGAATTGACTATTACAAGCAATAGCCCTAATGAAAACGACGCTGTTAATTCCATAGGGTACTTCAAGGCACACAAGGACTACGAATCGCTAAAACTACAAATAGATTCTTTCAAAAATCGAGCTCATGAGCTAGGCTACATTGAAGCTGAAATTCAGGACATAACAAAAACCCCTTTAGTAGTAACCGTACATGTATCGCTTGGACCAAAGTATGAGTACATTCAATTACACGCAAGTAAAACACTCTTTGACTTTATTGAGCTTACCCCCAAGGAAGATGCAAATAAAAAGATATATTATTTGTCAGATTTCCAGGGCCTAGAATTGCTGCTCAATTCTATTACCAACTCATTAGTAAGTAAAAGCTACCCCTTTGCAACCGTTTCACTAAAAAACATTAAGCCCGTTAATAAGACCACCCTCAAAGCAGATTTGTTTCTGGACACCAAGCAAGCCAGACAACTTAACACAGTAAAGATTAAAGGGTATGATAAATTTCCGCGTTCTTTCATAAAACATTTCCTAGGAATTAAAACCAACACCCCTTTTGACCTTAAAGCGATTCAAGCAAAAACAGAAACCCTGGACCAACTTGGTTTTAGCAAACAACTCAGACCGGCAGAAGTTTTGTTCACAAAAGACACCACTAGTGTTTATTTATATTTAGAAAAAAATAAAAGCAATCGATTTGAAGGGTTTTTAGGATTTGGATCTGAGGAAACAACTGGATATTTAGAACTAAATGGATATCTAAACTTGAACTTAGTCAATAATTTAAATTGCGGGGAGTCGTTTATCCTTAATTACCGTAGCGATGAAAATGATCTAAAAACACTTAACGCTAAGCTTACCCTACCCTATTTATTTAGATCCCCCATTGGCTCCGAGCTAAAACTAAGTATCTTTAAAAAAGATAGCACTTTTACAACTGCTGAACAATCTGCGAATTTGTATTACCAGCTTAACCCAAGACAGAAACTATTTTTAGGAGTCAAGGCCGTACAATCAAACAGCTTAGATCCAGTAGAATCAAGTACTGTAGTTGACTACAAAACATCTGCATATGAGTTAAGGTATACATATCTAAACCGAACCCCAAAGGACCTGTTATTTCCAGTAAAAAGTAAAATTGAAGTCCAATTATCAAGAGCCAGACGAAAAACTGAAGCATCACAAACGAACCAAAATTTTTATTTAATGAAAACTTCTCATCTATTTAAAATTAATACCTCAAACAGTCTTTATCTAAATCTAAATGCCCAAGGAATAGACTCACAAAACTACCTATTTAATGAACTCCTAAGGTTTGGAGGCATTAAAACCATTCGGGGGTTTGAAGAAAACAGCATTAATGCAAGTACGTTTGGTGTAATTGCTTCAGAATATCGATTCAGAATAAGCCCTAGTTTGTATATTCATTCTATCATAGATGCTGCTTATTTCAATACTCCTATTGAACATGACCAAAAACTAATAGGAATGGGGTTTGGATTTGGATTAGCAACCAAGGCAGGTATTCTAAAATTCAACCTTGCAAATGGGAAAACTGAGACTCAAAACTTCAAATTCTCAGACTCTAAAGTTCACCTAAGCTTAACTGCTGCTTTTTAAAACACAAAAGGCTTAAGTGTTAATTAAATGTTAAGGGGCTTATTTTTATTTAACACTTTTTTAATAGATTCGTTTTTAATTGAAAAGCTCAATCCAAATTAAAACCAAATTTACAATGATTTTAACGCTTTTTACAGCGTTAATCGTGCAAGTAACCTTAGCACAAAAACAAACCGTCTCAGGAAACGTTTTGGACGAAAATGGCTTTGCGCTGATAGGTGTCACAGTCGTCATCTCAGGAATTTCATCTGTTAAAACAACCGATTTTGATGGTAAATATCTACTAAATGCTGATACAGGAGATGTGTTAAATTTTAGCTAGGTAGGCACAATTTGTAAAAAAATGATGAAATGTTAATTTTTTTGTTTGTAACAAAAGCATTTATTTTGAAACAAATTGTTGGTAATTAAAGTTTTTATTAGCACTTTTGCGTAGACTAATCTAAATAAATAACAAAAATGAAAACAAAGTTTAATGTGATTCTAACACTTTTATTAGTGTTCGTAGTGCAAATTTCTTTTGCACAAGTAAAAAAAGTTTCAGGGACAGTGTCTGACAGTAAAGGGTTACCATTACCTGGTGCCACTGTCGTTGTTTCAGGTACTAATTCTGGAGTTTCAACTGATTTTGATGGAAATTATTCTTTAAATGCCAATACAGGTGATGTACTTCGTTTTAGCTTTGTGGGATACACAACTCAAAATGTGACAGTTGGAACGAACAACATGATTAACGTGGCACTTTCTGAAGATAATGCTCTTGATGAAGTTGTCGTTGTAGCATTTGGCACAAAAACAAGAGATGAGCTGACTTCTGCTGTAACGGTAGTAACAGGTGAAGACCTTGCTAAGTTATCGCCAACAACATCTATCGATAATATGCTTCAAGGAATTGCTCCTGGTGTACAAGTAGTTGCTGGAAACGGTAAACCTGGCCAAACAGCTTTTGTTCGCGTTCGGGGTGTTGGCTCTATTAATGCATCTAGTGCGCCTTTATATATTATTGATGGTGTAATTGCTCCGGATTTAAATTCTGTTAATCCAGTTGATGTAGAGAGTGTGTCTATATTAAAAGATGCAGCAACTTCTTCTTTGTATGGTGCTCGTGCTGCAAATGGAGTTGTATTAATTAAAACTAGAAGTGGAAAGAAAAACAAAGAAGCTACTGTTACTTTGTCTTCACGAACTGGTGTGGGACAACGAGTAAAAGACAACTTCAAAATGATGAATGCCGCTCAAAAAATTCAGTACGAGCGCGAATTATCCTCATTAGGAGTTCCTGGAACTGGTGGTCTTGCTGGTCCAAGTATTAGTAGTCAGGCTGATTATGATCGTTTAATCGGAAGAGATACAGATTGGTTTGACACGCTTCTAAAGCAGTCTATTGTGCAATCTAATTCTATGTCTATTGCTGGTGGTTCAGAAAATACGTCTTACTTTTTAAGTGTAGGGCATGATAGAAACACTGGAATCATCAAAACCATAAATGGATTTGAAAGAATGAACGCACGTTTAAACGTGACATACGATGCTAAAGATTGGTTGGAGGTAAGTACTAACTTTAGTATCTCAACTACTTCTTCTGATGAGCCACGTGATAGAAATAATGTTCAAAACCCATTTAGAGCAATGTATGATTACAACCCATACGAAACTAAATATGTTAGAGACAACGATAACAATATAGTATATGATGAATTAGGAAATCCAGAATGGAACCTAACAAGTAATGGATATTCAATTTCTGAAGCATTGGTGAATAACCCAGAAGATGAGTATTTCACTACACTTCTTGGGGGTATTTCTCTTAAAGCTGATCTTGGTGAAGGATTGTCAAATACTTTTAAAATAGGTGCTGTAAATACTCGTTTTAGAAGAGAGAACTACTTAAAGCCTAACTCTGTATTACAGGGATATGCAGGAGATGCTGATAATCCTGGTCAAAAAACAGACAACGGATCTTCAAACCTCAACTATACTATTACAAATTTAATGACTTACAACAAGTTAATAGGAGAAAAGCACGATTTTACTTTAACTGGATTATTTGAATTCAATAAAAGTACAACTCGATCATACTTACTAAGTAGTATTGGTTTTTCAAATCCAAATTTCTCTGTTCAATCTGTAGCAGCACTTCCAGATTCAACTTCAAGTTCATTGTTTGAGAATACAATCTTATCTTACGGAGCCTTTTTAGACTACGGATATGATTCGAAATTCTTTGCTACTGCATCGGTAAGACGGGATTTATCTTCTGTTTTTGGACAAAACAACAAATCTGGTGTATTTACTTCTGCAAGTGCAGCATACAATATTGCTAAAGAAAGCTGGTGGAATGTAGATTTCGTAAATGACTTAAAAATTCGTGCATCTGCAGGATCTTCAGGAAATAGAAACGGAATAGGATCATATGCTTCTTTAGCGACTTTAGGTTTTGGAAGTTTTAATGGACAAAGTACAGCAATTCCAACTGACAACGGAAATCCAGATTTAGGTTTTGAGAAAAACTTTATTTTCGATATTGGTTTAGAATTTACAATCCTCGACAGAAAAGTAAGTGGTGTAATTGACTACTACGAAAGAACAACTTCTGACTTATTGTTAAATGCGCCACTTCCTTCTTTAGGTGGTGAGCCTGATGGATCTATCTTTAGTAACATAGGGGAAATGACAAACAAAGGTCTTGAACTTGAATTAAAGTGGGATGTTTTACAAAATAAAGACTGGACTGTTAGTTTAGGAGGAAATATTGCATTCATAGATAATGAGGTTACTCAATTAGTACCATCTTCCGAAAGTGCTTCTGGATCTGACATCATTAGAGGAAACAATATTATTAGAGTTGGAGAAGAGATTAACACTTTCCACCTTCCGATGTGGGCTGGTATAAACCCAGCTAACGGAGAGCCATTGTTCTATAACAGTGATGGAGACATAACAAACGTTTATGATTCAGATGCAAATGTATTGATGTCTGGAAAATCTCCTATAGCTGATTTCGACGGTGGTTTAAACCTATTTGTTGCTTACAAAGGATTTGATTTATCTAGTGATTTTTACTTTAAGTCAGGAAACTACATTTTAAACTACATGGAATCTAACATGTTAAGTGATGGTACAGGTGCTGATGCAAACCAAAGAGTTGATGCATTTAACTACTGGAAAAACCCAGGAGATACCAACGTATTACCAAACCCAATTTTTGGTAATGAAGCACAACAAAACTCTGACAGATGGTTACAGAAAGGTGACTATATCAGACTTAGAAACTTAACTTTAGGTTATAATATTCCTAGAGATGTAGTATCTAGAATAGGACTTCAATCATTCAGAGTTTTTGTTCAAGGACAAAACTTGTGGACGTATGCTCCATACTTCAATGGAGATCCTGAAGTTGGTATTGGAAGTGGAGAAACTGGAAACAGTGTTGGATTTGGTAACTACAACTTATACAGCTACCCACAAACACAATCATTATCACTTGGAATAGATATTAAATTTTAAAAATGAAAAAAATGAAAAATATATTTAAAACATTATTATTTGGATTTGGGTTGATCTTAGTTCAGTCATGTGATGACGAATTAAATCAATTGCCAAATGACTCATTACCACCAAGCTCTTACTACACAAACGCTGGTGAGTTTGAAAATGCGACTAGAGGAATCTATTCAGCTTTTATGGGTGGTTCATACTACGGGGGTAGCATGTTAAGCCTACCAGACATTATGTCTGATAACGTAATCATGGCTCAACAAGGACGTCGTTCTAATCAGTCATTCCATGAATGGAGACACTCTCCAAACCTAGCATGGGGATTACTATATACCCCTTACGTAATTACAAACAGAGCGAACCTAGTTATTACCAATATTGATAATATAGATGACGGTTCTGAAAAAAATAACTTTTTAGGAGAAGCGAGAGCTTCACGTGCTTTAGCAATGTTTGATATGATCAGAGTTTACGGAAAAGCGTTAACTCAAAACGGATCAGACACTAGCTTAGGTCTGCCAATCATTGAAGGAATTGATCCTAACGTAAGAGCGTTGAGACCAAGCGTACAAGTATCATATGACTATGTAGTTTCTGAATTAGAAGCTGCTAAAGGCTTAATCAATACTGACAACGGTACCGGAAGACTTAATAAAGACGCAGTTAATGCGCTTCTAAGTAGAGCTTATTTGTATATGGGACAATACCAAAACGCTATTACTGCAGCAAATGCAGTATCTACTACAATAGCTCCAATTAGTGATTTCCCTCAAGTGTGGGTTGACGCATCTGAATCAGGTGTTATTTTTAAAATTGATCAAGACAGAAACTTAGACGGATATCAGCCGGGTGTTGAATGGAGTCAATCGACTGCAAACAATGAAGTAATTCCTGAATATGTAATGGCATACGGCCTTTCAAATCTATATTCTCCGAATGATATTCGTAAGTCAGCTTACACGTCAATCTTAGCAGATGTAGATGGTGACATTTACAACGCTATTACAAAGATGTATGGAGAAACTGGACAGCAAAATGGGTCAGTTGATGCGAAGGTTATTAGAGCTGCAGAAGTTGCTCTTAATAAAGCAGAAGCACATTCAATGTTAGGCCAAGATGCGGATGCTTTAGCTGCGTTAGACGAATTAAGATCAAACCGTTATGCTGGATTTACTTCTGGTGGAGAAACAGGTGCTGCATTATTAGCTGAGATCAAACTTCAAAGACGTTTAGAGTTATTTGCAGAAGGACATCGCTTATTCGATCTTAAAAGATGGAATGAAGGTATATCACGTTCGGCAACAGACGGTGAGTTATTTGATGGAGCTGGAACTCCAGTACCAGCAGCTTTCTTAAACTTAAATGCTGGAAGTGATTTATTTCAAATGCCTATCCCACAGAGTGAAATTAACGTTTACCCTGAATTTCAACAAAATCCAGGTTACAACTAATAACTAAAAAAATAAAAAAATGAAAAAAATAATCTATTCTTTATTAGCGATAAGCTTAATGTTCTCTTGTGAAAACCAAGATGACCACGGAGTTGACGTTAATAATTATAACGGTAATCCAGTAGTATATTACACTAATGGAAGTGCAGGTAGTTACTTTGTAACACCTACTGCGAATGCATATATGATAGAAGTATCTGCAACGACACTTAGTTCTTCAGACAGAACCTATAGTTTAGAAGTAGATGAATCATCAACTGCTTCACTAGGAGCAGATTTTGAAATGGAAACATCGGTAACAGTTGCGGCAGGAGAATATTTTGGATCATTTTCAGTACAAGGTATCTATGCGGGTACTACAGCTGAAGGTTCCACACTAAATCTTAATCTTGTTGGTGAGGGAACTATGGTCGGAGCTCAATTCAGCTTAGATATATTCCAACAATGTGTATCTGATTTAGCTGGGATGTATAGTATGACTACTACATACGGTTTTCACGATTTCCTACCTGATTACTCAGAAAACACTCAAGATATTGAGATTGTTGAATTAGGTGGTGGAGCTTATTTCATTGAAGACTTTACGGGTGGACTTTATTCAACTGGACCTTATCGTGGTGCATATTCAACAGAGGCAACAAATGCAGAGATTACTGAAAACTGTGGTTTAATCACATGGAGTGGTCAATCTGATACTTGGGGAGCAATGATTCCAACAGTAGGTGAAACGAACTCAGTTGATTTAGATGGAGTTATTACTATCAATTGGACATGTGAAGCTTACGGAGAATACGCAACGTCTATTTACACACCACTTTAATACACAAAACATGAAAAACATATATAAATTATTGACGTTAGTTTTAACACTAACAATTGTCACATCTTGTGACAGAGACCAGGGAGAATATCCTTATTTAGATAATAGAGAAGTTACAATTGGCTTTAGAGGAGCCGAAGGAAGTATTTTAGTTGAAGATGGAGCTGAAAATATAGTATCTGCAATAGTCGGTGCAAGTACTGTAGTGCCAAGTGGATCATATTCAGTGTCAGTTGACGATTCATCTACAGCTGTTCTAGGAGTAGATTATGAATTTGTTTCAGGGACTGATGGATCATTTGAAAGTGGAAATATTTTATCAAGTATTTCTATTGTAGCTGATTTTGAAAACTCCACTATAGAAGGTAAAACTGTTGTTTTGAACCTAACTTCAAACGACCCAAGCTTATCTGTATCTGAGGGTTTTTCTCAATACACAATAAAATTAATTCAATTTTGTCCATTAAATGCTGATTTTACTGGTAGTTACACACTATCAACTGTAGCATTTGGAATCTTTGACTCAGTCGTGTTTTTAAATGGAACAGTGACAATTTTAGAAGGGGCTAACCCCACTGAAAGAGTTATAACTGTAGCTCCATATCCAGAATTTGGAGCATTTACGCCAGTAGACTTTAAGTTCAGCCTTGTCTGCGGAAATGTCAATGTTGGAGATATTTTTCCTACTGGTGTAGGTTGTGGAGGATCAACTGAAATTGGACCTGCTGAAGAAGTTGGATCTTATGACAGTAATGATGACTCTTCATTCAATGTTATTTTTACTGATGACATCAATGGGAATTGTGGATCGCCTTACTTGGCAGAAATAACACTTACTAAGAACTAGAATAGTTAACAATTTCAAATTAAAAAAGAGCCTTAGTTGGCTCTTTTTTTTTATCTTTACCTAATGAAAAAAAATGAGTTACTTATGTTGATGTTTTTAAGTTTAATGTGTACCCTTCTAAGTGCACAAACTAAAAAACAGGCTTTGGAAATAACAAAAACTTATAATTCTCAAGAATTGGCAAAATTGAAATCTAGTTTTGAAAATCAAAACTCAGAGAATGAACGCCTCATAACAGTATATCTGTCTGAAAATCCTGAAGTAAAAAGAAAATACCGTAATGCTGACGGTTCGGTTTATGAAATAAAGTATATCAGAGAAAATAGACCCATTTACGCAAGTACTTACAATCAAAGTAGCGCCGTGGCAACCCGTACAAACTTTATAAATTCTGGTGGAGACTTAGGCCTTTCCCTAGACGGTCAAGATATGACTATTGGGATGTGGGAAATTGATGTTGTAAGGACTACTCACAGAGAATTGCAAGACAATAGTCCTGAACCTGCTTCTAGGGTAACAAGCCCAGATTCAAATCCTGAAAATGAAGATGGAGGAGGTCATGCCACCCATGTGGCTGGTACAATGATTGCGAAGGGAATAACCCCTACTGCAAAAGGAATGGCTCCAGATGCAAATTTAGTTTCATATGACACACAAAACCTAGAATCTGAAATAATTTATGAAACCGGAACAAATGGACTTTTGATATCAAATCACTCATGGGGATATCCAATATTTGTTACTCAAGGAAGTAACGAGATACAGCAATTTAATGCCAACGAAATCGGAACATATACAAATAGATCTCGAGCTAGAGACCTAATAGCTTACAGCGCACCTTACTATCTAGAAGTAGTTTCTGCAGGAAATGAAGGGGGTAAAGAATATGAAGGAGGCCTCGCTAATAATTACGACAAACTTACAGGAAATAAAGTTTCAAAAAACAATCTCGTGGTTGCAAATGCTAGCAATCCATTAATACACCCAAATGGAAGTGGTGAATTATTGAGTATATCTATTCATTACAGTAGTAGTCAGGGACCTGCTGACGATGGACGGATAAAACCTGACATTTCTGGCGATGGTGTAAGCCTTTACTCAAGTACTTCTACTTCGGATGCTTCTTATTCATCAAAAACTGGGACTTCAATGGCTGCACCCAATGTGGCTGGAACACTTCTTTTATTACAACAGTACTACAATGAGTTAAACGGTAATTTCATGAAAGCATCTACTCTTAAAGGATTGGCTTGTCATAGTGCTGATGACGCCTCACCTACAGGTCCTGATGCTGTATACGGATGGGGATTACTAAACGCAAAAGCCGCTGCTGAAACTATTTTAGAAAATCAAAATAATACCGCACGCATATTTGAAGGTACATTAAATCAAGGCGAAACTTATAACTATACTTTTTCCACAGCTACAGATGGAAAATTAAAAGCTACACTATGTTGGACTGATCCTCCTGGTAATGCTTCTAATGTTCTTAACGATCCCAATCCAGATATAATCAATGATTTGGATATGAGAATAAATAAGGAGGGAAATACTTATTATCCTTGGAAGTTAAGTTTAGAAAATGTAGCCGCATGGGCGACACGAGATGGAGATAATAACGTAGATAATGTTGAAAAAATTGAAGTTGATAATTCTTCAAGTGGAACTTACAATTTAAGCATCACACACAAGGGTGGATTAAACGATGGAGCTCAAAATTTTTCTCTAATAATCTCTGGATTAGGAATGACTTTGAATGCAGACGATCTAAGTATAGACACTTTTAAGGTATGGCCTAACCCTGCCAAGGAGTTAATTAATTATCAATTTGCTTCTGCATCTAAACAGGCTTGTTTTGTTCAGCTTATTGACTTGCAAGGTAGAATCGTATATTCTCAAAATATTATGGGAGGAGCTGCAAATATTAAAGGAGAAATAAATACCTCGAGTTATTCAAAAGGGGTTTATTTTCTTAACTTAAGTCGGGGCAACCAAAAATCATATAAAAAAGTGGTGCTACGTTAGCGTATCTTTTTTAAATAATTTGATTAGAAAGCGAGTTTATTTAATAAATCCGCTTTTTTGTTTTATTACTTTAGAATTGGTGTGTATTGTGTACTTTTGCGGCATGAAGAAAGAAACCAAAATTTACGGCCTTCGAGCAATTATTGAAGCTATTGAAGCAGAAAATACAATAGATAAAGTTTTTTTACAAAAAGGGCTCAGTGGAGAATTATATACAGAGTTAGAAAAATTATTACGGAGACAAAATATCAACTTTTCGTATGTGCCTATTGAAAAGCTTAACCGCTTAACGCAGCACAACCACCAGGGCGCTGTGGCCAATATGTCGCCAATTGTGTTTTATGATTTGGAAGAATTGATATCTGCTGTAAAAGAAACCAAAGAAAATCCCTTATTTCTTCTCCTCGATCAACTTAGTGATGTTCGTAATTTTGGGGCCATTATCAGAACTGCCGAATGTACTGGCGTTGATGGAATCATCATTCAAAAAAGTGGCGGAGCTCCTATAAACGGAGATACTGTTAAAACTAGTGCAGGTGCGGTATTTAACATCCCCATTTGTAAAGTAGATCATGTCAAAGATGCCATGTTTTATTTACAAGCCTCAGATATAAAAGTGGTTGCAGCAACCGAGAAAACCGAAAATACTATTTATGATATCGATTTTAAACAAGGATGTGCCCTTATTATGGGGTCTGAAGATAGAGGAATAAACCCTTCTATCTTAAAACTGGTAGACGACAAGGCTAAACTTCCTATGTACGGTAGTATTGCCTCTTTAAATGTTTCTGTTGCTTGTGGTGCTTTTCTCTATGAAGTCGTCAGACAACGGCTCTAAAGGTCTTTATTTTTAAAGCTATACTGCACATCTACAGTTGAATCTGTAGTGTGCAATTCTTGCTTAGGTAATTCGATGAAATTCCCTTCTGCATCAAACTGTTTAAGGAATGGGTCTTCCTTTTCGTCATACTGGTCATCTTCCCAAACATAACGAACAGGCTTAGCAATGGAAGTTCTAAAAACAATAGCAAATATAAGTCCCACTAGAAGCCCAGACAAATGGCCTTCCCAAGACATGTTTTCCTTTACAGGAAACACATACCATAACATACTGCCATACAAAAATACAACCAAGAGTGATAGCGCTGTTAGATGATGGTTCTTGGAGATGATTCCTTTAAAAAGCATAAAACTCATCAAAACATAAATAAGCCCACTAGCTCCAATATGAAAAGCAGAACTGCCAATTAACCATGTTAAAAACCCTGAAAACAAAGTACCACTAACTAAAACACGCCACGCCAAGGCTCTATAAAAATAAAAAAGAGCGGCAGATAAAATTAATAACGGCATGGAATTATGGTACAAATGTTCCAGACTGCCGTGGATAAAGGGGCTAAAAAGAATCCCCCTAAGTCCAGAGAAAGTTCTGGGATAAATACCCATATCGTTAAATCGAAAACCAAACCGTAATTCAAACCAATAAACCAACCAAATAAGTAGTACAAAACTTAGTGGGTATACAATAACAGTTGATGAAAATTTAAATGGATCGCTAAAGTTCATTTGCATAAATTTACAAAACACTAACAAATAGCCCGCCAAAAAAAGGCATTATGTTAGATTGTCATCTTAATTTAAAAAAAAACTTTAATTTTGCACTATGAATGCACCTTTGGCAGAACGCTTACGTCCGAAAAAATTAACTGACTATATAAGTCAATCACATCTGATTGGACCTCAAGGGGCATTAACACAAGCTTTAAAACAAGGCTTGATTCCATCAATGATATTTTGGGGACCTCCTGGAATTGGAAAAACAACACTTGCTACCATTATAGCGCAAGAATCGGAACGTCCTTTTTATACATTAAGCGCTATTAGTTCCGGAGTAAAAGACGTTAGAGAGGTAATTGAAAAAGCAAAGCAAGGCGGGGGATTATTTACCACAAAAAATCCTATTTTGTTTATTGATGAAATTCATCGTTTTAGTAAATCTCAGCAAGACTCACTCTTACAAGCAGTTGAAAAAGGATGGGTAACCCTTATAGGGGCTACAACAGAAAACCCAAGTTTTGAAGTGATCTCTGCCCTCCTATCTCGCTGCCAGGTATATACTTTAAATCCGTTTAATACACAAGACTTAGAATCTCTGTTAACACGCGCAATCAGCACTGATGAACAACTCACTAAAAAGAAAATAACACTTCAAGAAACAGAAGCTTTATTACGATTATCTGGGGGAGATGCACGAAAATTGCTTAATATTTTTGAACTTATTATTAATTCTGAATCGGGTGAAACGGTCACAGTTACTAATGAGTTGGTTCTTAGTAAAATTCAAAATAGTACCGTCTTATATGATAAAACGGGCGACCAACATTACGACATCATATCCGCATTTATAAAATCTATAAGAGGTAGCGATCCTAACGGAACCGTATATTGGTTAGCACGGATGCTAGAAGGGGGAGAAGACGTGAAATTCATCGCGCGTCGATTACTTATACTTGCTAGTGAAGATATTGGTAATGCCAACCCAACGGCCTTAGTATTAGCATCAAGCACCTTTCAGTCGGTTGCTGCTATAGGAATGCCAGAAGCACGAATTGTTTTAAGCCAATGCGCCACTTATTTGGCTTGTTCTCCAAAAAGTAATGCTGCATATAAAGCAATTAATTCCGCTATGGACCTCGTCAAGAACACCGGAAATCTGTCGGTGCCGCTAGACATTAGAAATGCACCTACTAAGCTAATGAAAGACCTTGGCTACGGAGAAGATTATAAATATGCGCACAATTATGACTTAAATTTTGTTGCACAAGAATTCATGCCAAAAGGATTGGAGAATAAAACAATCTATAAACCAGGAACTAATGCTCGTGAACAATCACAACAATCGTTTCTAAAACAAAGATGGAAAGACAAATACGGATATTAAGGACGTATGTTAAGTGCCTCAATAATTGTTTTATTTTGTTCGTAATATTCGTGAACCCATGCAGACCCTCTTTTGTACATTATTCCAGACTGACCTTCAATTATGTAGACATTTTCGAATAAGGTTGCCTGCGCTGAATACATCACTTTTTTAGTGATGCTATCAACAAAGTCATATCCAGAATTAGTAGGTTTAATTATAAGTCCCGAAACTGCTGTATTTTTAACACTAGATATTTGAGGTGCAATAACAACCGGAATTGGTGGAACAACTACTGCTAAAGCCTTAACCTCAACTTCGGTAATGGGAGTAGGCGGCGCCTTAGTAGCAGGAGGAGCTGGGGGGCTAAGGACTTGATTTTCGATTGTTTCAACAGCTACAATAGCTGAAGAGGTTGTAGTGCTGTAAGGAATGGCTCCACCATAGGTGTAGTTTAAATCCCCAACAGACGTAAAAACATTTCTTAAAGCTTGTTGAAACGCTTTCTTAAAATCCTTTAGTTTAGACTTACCAATCTCTGAAGAAAATACAATATTATCTTTGCAATCAGTAAGCACTAATTGAAGCTTTGTTTTTAAAAATCCCTTTATACTAATAATGTCAGATTTTAAAAGCAAGCAGCTATTTTGGGATAAATCAGAAGGGTAATTTTGAAAAGAGTTTAGCACCTTAAAATTATTCTTTTCAAATAAAAAAATAGTCAGAGAGTTTAACTGATATTGATCCTTTGACTTCAAAAAACTATAACTTTCAGGTACAGAAACGTATTTGAAATCGTTAATAGATGTTTGAGAAAAGCTTAATAAACTAGCTGTAAAAAACAAGCAAAAAAGAAATTGACTTAAAGACTTCATAAGTGGTGTGTTTTAATTTATAAATAATTTTTTATTTCTAATAAATGATCAACTCCAATAAGATCTGAAGCAAGCACTTCGTTATGGTAATTAAAGCAAATAGCATCCATTCCAATATTTAGAGCTCCAAGTATATCGGCTTCTAAATTATCCCCAATCATTATGCTATTTTCAATAGTTGCATTGGCCATGTGAAGGGCATGATGGAATATTTTTGGATTTGGTTTCTTAACCCCTACCATCTCTGAGTTGGTAACCGTCAAAAAATAATGATCAATATTCGACTGATTAAGTTTTGCCTGCTGCGCCTCTTTAAATCCGTTGGTTATGATGTGTAGTTTGTATTTAGCGAATAAAAAATCTAACAGCTCAATAGTTCCAGAAAATAGATGATTAAACGTAGAAAGGTATGTAATGTAATCATCGGAAAGCTTGTGAATAATCCGACTAGAAATCTTAAGTTCTAAAGCCTTAAAAGTATCATTGAGTCGAGCAAACTTTAGATTCTTTTTATCAATTTTTTCTTCTCTATACAGCTTCCAATAATTGAAGTTAATTGGCACATAAACCTCTAAAAAAGAATTTAAATCAATTTCTATAGCATTTAATGAAAATATTTTTTCAAATGTTAAGGCTGAGTTTTTATCAAAATCCCATAGTGTATGGTCTAAATCAAAAAAAATATGTTTTTTATTATTAAATGTCATTGTAAGTGTCTAAAATAATATTGAATAATGATTTAAAATCTACCCATCTTGGAATTGGACTAAAAGAATAATTATGAAATATAAAGGTAAATGATCCATTTACTTTTTGAACTTCAGAAATCGCTTTTAGTAGAGTTTCTTTTTTATCAAGGAAAGAAACATGTTTAAGCAATGCAAAATCCATTATTTGATACGGATAAATCTTTAAAGGAGTTTGGATTTCATAATCTAAATCATAAAATAAAAAAGGGGTACAAGTACCTGCCCTAAAGCCTATTGTGTCTGCATAACCCATTGTATAATCTGAATTGATTTCTAAATCTATATAGTTTCTGTAAGTCGTTGGTAAGTTCACTTTAGAAAACGAAGAACGTGCCGAGTTTGTGACTGTATTCACAACTCCGTCCATTAAGCGCTTCTCAGACTTTAAAATAGCCATGGTATCAAGAGCCATATAAGAAGCTTTAATTCCAACATTACAATAATCTGAAACCGACTTAATTAAAGATACAAACTGTTTTTTATTAATATTGTTATTCTTATCATAGGGGTTAAAATCGCCAATCAAGAAAAATACATTAAATTTTGTTTTACTTAGCTTCTGTCTGTTAATTATCCATTTAAAATTATCATAAGGGTCTTTTTTGAATCCAAATAAAACCGAAAACCGATCGTAAATAAATTTAAATCTAAAAGAAATCAAATCAGAAAAAGTTTCTCCCACGGTTCTTAGTAACCCTTTGTTTTTGAAGTAATAAGCGACAGGGACATCAATCACAGGGTTTAAACAAAATTTACGAGATTCAAATTCATAATTAGGAAAACTGCTTTTTAATGCCTCTTTAAATTTATAAGCCCAGATGTCAATCACAGGTTGATGTAAAAATTGATGTTTATAAGCTAAACTTTCTTCCTTGGTAAAACGACCATAGTTATCTTTAACATGTGGCAAGTACTCTTCATAGCGACTCAATAAATAAAAAGATGCTGAAAAAATATCAAATGGAATCTGACTCTTTTCTCCACAACTAAAAAAGCATTTTGTATCCTCCCAAACTTGGACATTTATCTCCAAATCTGACAATCCTTGCTCAAATAAAAGGCCATTACATTTTATAAAAAACTCACTGCCAAGCGGTTGTTGACCATAAGACATTTTAAGACTATCGTGTGCAATAAACACTTCAATTACATTAGTGAAAGAAACAGGAATCTTAAGAATACGACTGCAGATTTGTTTAAAAACAAATTTGAGTCTTGGAGTTATTTTAGAGGTATAAACTAGTAGCATTATAATACACTTTCATCGGCAAAACTAAAATAGGCCTTTTCTGCGACAATTAAATGATCTAGTACTTTAATATCTAAACTTTCCGCTGCGCGTTTTAATTTTTGGGTAATTTGCTTGTCCGATACACTGGCAACAAGAGATCCAGAAGAATGGTTGTGGACCAAAACTAAACAAGTTGCCGACTGCTCCAAGGCTTCTTTCAACATAAGACGAACATCAAATATCGTAGGCGTCATACCGCCTTTACTCAGTTGCGTTTTAGCCAATACCTTATTGGAATTATTTAAATAAAGAACCCAAAACTCTTCGTGTTTAAGATGGCATAAAATAGGGTGCATAATAGCAAACACCGAGGCACTATCAGATATTTTATCATATAATTTAGGGGCACCTTCCTGGCTTCTGCGACTTAGTTCCATTACAGCCTCTATCTTGATGGCCTTGGCCTCCCCTATCCCTTTAAAAGTCATAAGCTGTGCCAACGAAACCTTGCTTAAGCTTTGTAGGTTGTTTTCAACACTTAGTAAAATTCTTTTAGATAAGCCTACGGCACTTTCTTGACGATTACCAGAGCCAATTAAAATGGCTAATAACTCAGCATTGCTTAAAAGGCGAGCGCCTTTATCTCTTAGTTTTTCGGGAGGCTGGTCATCTTGAGACCACTTTTTTATGGAGAATGATTTGGGGGACATTATCATAAATTGAGAAGAGTTAATATTAGTACATATGAATCAACTTGGATTAGAAACTAGTTCTTTAATCATATCGAGGTTTAATCCCCCATAACTTCCTGAACTCATTAAAACAACCGTTTTATTGGCATACTCTAAAGACGTTATATAGTGCTTGAAGTCTTCTGGATTTGTATAAATAAATAAATCATCACGATTAAAAGCCAACTCTATTTGCTCCTTGGAAACCGACTCTAATTTCTTAATTTCCACAGCGTCGGGCGAATAAAAAACAACCGCTTGGTCAGCAGCATCAAGAGCGCCTTTATATTGCTTAAGAAATTCGGCATTTAAACTGCTATAGGTGTGTAGTTCTAAACAAGCTACGAGTGTACGTGCTGGGTATTGTGTTTTAACGGCCTTAGTGGTTGCTTTTACTTTACTTGGCGAATGGGCAAAATCCTTGTAAACAACACAATTTGAGTTTGAGGCTAACGTCTCAAGACGTTTACTAGCACCTGCAAAGCTTGAAATTGCTTCAAAAAAATCAGCTTCATCAACGCCCATTTGCTGACAAATCCACTTAGATCCTGCAAGGTTGTTTAAGTTATGAGCTCCAAATACTTCTAGTGGCAATGGACCTTCTTCGGTGTCTAAATAGGTTACGCCTGATTCTATTGAATGTTCTGGAGTATGGTATGGAAATTTACGAATTTGATTCTCACTTTTCTCTACCATATTTTTAACATTCTCGTCCTCTGTATTGTAAGAAATACTCCCCCCCACAGTGATACTATCTATAAAGATCTGAAACTGTTCAAGGTAATTTTCAAACGTTGGAAACACATTAATATGATCCCAAGCAATGCCACTCAGTAGTGCAATATTAGGTCTATACAAATGAAATTTTGGTCTGCGGTCTATCGGAGAGCTTAAATACTCATCCCCTTCCAATATTATAAAGTCTGCCTCGTCCGTCAGTTTAACCATGACATCAAAACCATCCAACTGAGCCCCTACCATATAGTCTACCTCAATATCATGGTAATTCAGAACGTGTAATATCATCGCTGTGATTGTTGTTTTTCCATGACTACCTCCAATAACAACACGTGTTTTATGCTTGGATTGTTCGTATAAAAATTCTGGATATGAATATATTTTTAATCCAAGATCTTGTGCTTTTAAGAGTTCTGGATTGTCCACCTTAGCATGCATCCCTAGAACAACCGCATCAAGTTTTTTAGTGATTTTTTCAGAATACCACCCAAAGCTAGAAGGCAAAAGTCCTGAAGCATTTAATCGAGATTTTGAAGGCTCAAAAACAACGTCGTCACTGCCAGTGACTTTCACTCCTTTATTGTAAAGCGCTAAAGCTAGATTGTGCATGGCTGCACCTCCAATGGCTATAAAATGTACTTTCATATTAAAAATTTAAGAGAAGTAAAGATACGAAATGACCTTAAATTTACTTACGGCTTTAGCATAAAATTAATTGTAATTTTTTGTACAAAACTAAAATAAACTTCTAATAAATATGTTTCTTGTGACATAAGAGTCATTCAGAAGTTTGGCTTTTTAGCTTAAGTATCTGGGATTGTAGAAGAAAAGCAGCCACTAATCCCTCCCTATCTTTTGAAGAAAACAAACGAATATAATACTTGATATATCGCTGGCCAGTGTTAAGTTGAGTATTAGTAATCACATAACCTTTGGCGATTAGATAGTGTAAGGAATTAAGGTGCGATTTTGAATGAGTCACCTCTGACTGTTTATTTTCAAAACAACTAAGCTCTTTTAAACTATCGAACTCTTTGTTGTAATATAATTTCGCAGTGGCATCTTTTCCGGAATGATCATTTATGTATGTTTTAGAAAAGTATCCATTTATTGGAGATATTTGCTCTATTTCATCGGCAAAGTTTAATGCCTTACTGTAATTGCCTCCCAAAAAACCCGGAAGTTGGGTGTAGAGTTCCACTAAAGCCCATCGAACCTCAATAAAATTAGAATCTAGTTTAGCTGCTTTTAAAAATGCCTATTTTACTTTAGGAATTAAACTTAATGCTTTTAGCTTGGACCCCTCTTTTGCTAGTTTACCCAGGACTCCTCCATATTTATAATTGTAATTAGGGTTAGCTTCATTGATAGTAATAAGTTTTTCGTAACAAACAGCTGCTTTGCTCCATTTACTTTTAAACCCATAAGCATTACACATTAATTCAAGTAAGTCTAATTCTTATGGCGTTTTATCTAAGTAGACTTTCATTTTCTCAATGGCTTGGTCATATTTTTTAGTCTCAAATAAAGAATCAATTTCTACCTTAAAATCTTGACTCATTAAAATACTAGGAACCAATACAATGAGTAAAAAACACTTCATATGTTTAACTTTTTTTAAGGGTTTAACATAGCCCACAAACTGTCTTTTAATTGAACTAACCCTGTTTGCGCCACAGAAGAAATAAACACATAGTCTACAGGCAACTCTCCATCTAATAATGTTGTCATCTCTGCTTTTAGCTCTTTATCCAGCATATCACTTTTGGATATAGCGATCAAACGATCTTTATCTAGCATTTCTCGGTTGTAGCGTCTTAACTCATCTAATAAAATATCATATTGTTTTTTTATATTATCTGCATCGGCAGGTATCAAAAACAGGAGTATTGAATTTCGTTCGATATGGCGTAAAAAATAATGCCCCAGCCCTTTACCTTCGGCAGCTCCTTCAATAATCCCAGGAATATCCGCCATTACAAATGATTGATAGTCTCTATATTCTACAATCCCTAGGTTTTGTTTTAAGGTTGTAAATTCATAATCAGCAATTTTAGGTTTGGCAGCGGTTACAACCGATAAGAGTGTGGATTTTCCCGCGTTTGGAAAGCCCACTAAGCCTACATCTGCTAGTACTTTAAGCTCTATTGTCACATACTTCTCTGACATTGGTAAACCCGACTGAGCGTAACGAGGAGTCTGGTTTGTTGAAGATCTAAAATGCCAGTTCCCTAAGCCTCCTTTACCCCCTTCACAAAGAATAACTTCTTCATTATTTTCTGTGATTTCAAAAAGAATTTCGTTGGTATCTGTGTCTCTTATAACAGACCCCAGAGGGACATCAACATAAACATCTACACCATCTGCTCCAGTACTACGACTCTTACTTCCATGTCCACCGTGACCAGCTCTAAAGTGACGTTTAAACTTAAGGTGGTGTAAAGTCCACTGGTGATCACAGCCTCTTACTATTACATGGCCACCTCGACCACCATCGCCACCGTCAGGTCCCCCTTTGGTGATGAATTTTTCACGATGAAGGTGTACAGATCCCTTTCCTCCGCTCCCGGAACAAGCAAACATTTTTATATAATCTACAAAATTACCTTCAGTCATGTAATGTTATTTATTTTACAGCGTGTTTATAACTGTATTTAATCGGACCGTTATCTCTTCTACAGACCCTACGCCATCCACACCATAATATTTATTCAAATCGGAGTAATATGACTTCAAAACAGCCGTTTCTCCGTAATATATTTTAATTCTATTTCTAACAACCGCTTCATTAGCATCATCTGGCCTTCCGCTTGTTTCTCCTCGCTTAAGCAGTCGTTGCACCAATACCTCATCATCAACTTCAAGAGCAATCATAGCACTTACTTCCGTTTGATGTAACTTGAGTAATACACCTAAGGCATCGGCTTGTAAAGTGTTTCTTGGAAATCCATCAAAAATAAAGCCATTAGAATCTAAATTTTTAGCCACTTCCGCGCTAAGCATATCTATAGTTACTTGATCTGGAACTAACTCGCCTTTATCCATAAAAGATTTAGCTAATATCCCTAAATCAGTCTCATTTTTGATGTTAAAACGAAACACATCTCCGGTAGATATATGTATTAAATTGTAAGTGTCTTTTAAAAAAGTAGCTTGGGTTCCTTTACCGGCTCCTGGGGGGCCAAATAACACTAGATTTTTCATTTTTATTTAACTTTTATTATTTTCATCTAAATATTGATTTTGATTGCAATCAAAATCAAGGGGCAAAGATAATCAATTGTAAAGGTTTTGATTGGATTTGATGGGCGATTTTAGTGTTCGATTTCAATTTTAAGTGTATTTTTGTAGGGTATTATTAAAAATCGTTCAAGAAAATCTTATAATGAAGTATTTTTCATCAAACTTCAAACTTGGTATTTTAGGTGGCGGTCAACTCGGGAAAATGTTACTTTACAATACCCGCAAATTTGACATCCATACCTGTGTGATAGACCCTAGTGCGCAAGCACCAAGCAAACTTGCTTGCAATGAGTTTTTTGAAGGGGATTTAATGGATTATGATACCGTTTATAATTTCGGAAAAAAAGTAGACACCCTAACCTACGAGATAGAAAACGTCAATATTGAGGCGCTTAAAGCACTTGAAAAAAAAGGAATTAACGTTTATCCGTCCTCAAAAACACTTGAAAAAATTCAAAATAAAGCAACACAAAAATTGTTTTATATCGACCATAATTTACCAACAGCTCCTTTTCAACGTTTTGCATACACAGAAGAAATTTATACCGCCATTGAACACAGCAGCATAGAATTTCCATTTGTGTGGAAAAGTGCTCAGTTTGGATATGATGGTAACGGAGTTAAAGTCGTTCGTTCTAGTGAAGACCTTAAGAGCTTACCAAATGTAGAATGTATAGCCGAGGAACTCGTGCCATTTAAAAGTGAACTTGCCGTTATTGTAGCTAGAAACATACAAGGAGACATAAAAGCATATCCTGTGGTGGAAATGGAATTTCACCCCGAAGCTAATCAGGTTGAGTATGTTCTTTGCCCTGCTAGAATTTCTGAGGAAATTTCAAAAAAAGCAGAAGATATTGCTCTTAAAACTTCTGCAGCTTTTGACCACGTTGGACTCTTGGCTGTTGAACTGTTTTTGACTCAAAATGATGAAATATTGTTAAATGAAGTCGCTCCAAGACCTCATAACTCAGGCCACCAAACAATTGAAGCAAGTTATACGTCTCAATTTGAGCAGCACATAAGAGCCATCCTAGGGATGCCCTTAGGAAGCACTAAGAATAAGTTAAGTGGTGTAATGGTTAACTTGGTTGGATCAGAAGGCCACCATGGAGATGTCGTTTATGAAAATATAGAAAAAATAATGGAAATGGACGGAGTAACGCCGCATCTTTATGGTAAAAAAGAAACGCGACCGTTCAGAAAAATGGGACATGTCACTATTGTTCATTCCAATATTTACAACGCACGTATGATTGCGGAAAAAGTAAAAAAGTCAATCAAAGTAATAAGTAAATAATATGGCACAAGTAGGAATTATTATGGGAAGCGACAGCGATATGCCTGTCATGAAAGAAGCTATTTCAATCCTTGAAGGCTTTGACATTCAATTAGAAGTTGATATTGTCTCCGCACACCGAACTCCTGAAAAGTTGTTTGAATATGGATCTAAAGCACATGAGCGTGGACTGAAAGTAATCATAGCTGGCGCAGGCGGCGCAGCTCATTTGCCTGGAATGATTGCCTCATTAAGCCCATTGCCCATTATAGGGGTTCCCGTAAAATCAAGCAACTCAATTGATGGATGGGATTCTATACTTTCCATATTACAAATGCCAGGCGGAGTACCTGTGGCGACAGTGGCTTTAAATGGCGCCAAAAATGCTGGAATACTAGCTGCTCAAATTATTGGAGTATATGACAAATGCGTAATGGATAAAGTTTTGATTTACAAAGAAGGATTAAAGAACAAAGTTATAGAGGCTTCTAAAAAAATAAAATCATAATACACTTCCTACCCTAAATAATTTACATGAGTTTACTAGATAAGCGTTTTGAAACGCCTTACAATACGGCACCATTTTCAAAAATTAAAACTGAAGATTTTTTACCCGCATTTGTTAGAGCGATTAAAAATGCTAAAATTGAAATTGATCTAATAGTAGACTCAAAAGACACTCCCTCATTTAAAAACACTATTGAAGCCCTGGACTATGCTGGAGAACAACTGGACAGAATATCCAGTATTTTCTTTAATTTAAATGCCGCCGAAACAAACGAAAGCGTTCAAGAAATAGCTCAAGAAGTTTCTCCCCTATTGACAGAGTTTTCTAACGATGTCGCTTTGAATGCAACCCTTTTTGAACGTGTTAAATTAGTTTATAATTCCAGAGAAACGCTTTCGTTATCTAAAGAGCAATCAACCCTTTTGGATAAAAAATATAAAGGATTTTCTAGAAATGGAGCCAACCTAAACAAAGAACAGAAAGAGACGCTTAGGGCGATCGACAAAGAACAAAGTAAACTCAAACTTAGCTTTGGGGAAAATATTTTGGCTGAAACCAATCGCTATGAGCTTGTTATAACGAATTTATCCGACCTTGATGGCTTACCAGAAGGCGCTATTGAAGCTGCTAAACAAACTGCCGAGGAAAAAGATAAAAAAGGATGGTTAATAACACTCGACTACCCAAGCTATGTTCCTTTTATGACACATGCTAAAAACAGGGTATTAAGAAAAGAGCTTGCATTAGCGTTTGGCAAAAAAGGCTTTCAAAATGATGGACTAGACAATCAAGAAATTGTATTAAAAATAGCAAAGCTACGCTTCAAAAGAGCCCAGCTATTAGGCTATGAAACCCATGCACATTTTGTATTGGAAGAACGCATGGCCAAAACCCCTACAAATGTTCGTAATTTCTTAGAAGATCTTTTAGAAAAAGCACTCCCTGCAGCTAAGAAAGAGTTTAAAGAACTAGAGGCGTTTGCACAAGAAAAGGATGGCATAGGTAGCTTAGAAAAATGGGACAGTGCCTATTACTCAGAAAAACTAAAACAAGAACGTTTCAACTTTGATGACGAACAGCTAAAACCTTATTTTAAATTAGAAAACGTTATTGAAGGGGCTTTTAAAGTAGCTCACAAATTATTTGGCTTGAGTTTTATAAAAACACAAGACATTGACACCTATCACAAGGAAGTAATGACTTATAAGGTCGTAGATTTGAAGCAAAATATTGTATCTGTTTTTTATGCTGATTTCTTTCCTAGACAAGGCAAGCGTAACGGCGCTTGGATGACCTCTTTCAAACCCCAATATATCAAAAACGGAACACAGGAAAGACCACACGTATCCATAGTGTGTAATTTTACAAAACCAACATCCACAAAACCCTCATTGCTGAGCTTTAACGAAGTAACTACATTATTTCATGAATTTGGACATGCGCTTCACGGCATGTTAGCAAATACAATATACCCTAGTTTATCTGGCACCAATGTGTGCTGGGATTTTGTCGAATTGCCAAGTCAAATCATGGAAAATTGGTGTTATGAAAAGGAGGCCCTTGCACTTTTCGCAACACATTATGAAACTGGAGACAATATTCCGATGGAGCTTATCGATAAGATTAAAGCTGCCTCCACATTTCAACAAGGCATGCAAACCCTTCGACAGCTAAGTTTTGGACTGTTAGACATGTCTTGGCATGGAACTGACCCAAGCACAATAACTAATGTCAAACAATATGAAAAAGCAGCTTTCAAGCAAACACAGCTTTTTCCAGATGTTGAACAAAACTGTATGTCAACAGCCTTCTCCCATATTTTCCAAGGCGGTTACTCATCGGGGTATTACAGTTATAAATGGGCCGAAGTTTTAGACGCCGATGCCTTTGAATACTTTAAAGAAAATAATCTTTTTGACCCAAAAATTGCGAATGACTTTAAAGATTATATATTAAGCAAAGGAGGCACAGAAGACCCCTTAGAGTTATATATTAAGTTCCGCGGACAAAAACCAAAAGCAGGCGCCTTACTGAGACGCTCTGGTCTGATCAATTAATTTAAGATAAGTGTTAAAATCAACGCTATTACGGGAACAGACTCTACCAAAAAAGAAGTGTAATAACGACTTCTAAGGTTCGTACTCTTAATTAATAAAATGGCTAAAATAGTTATAGTAAAAACCAACACTAGGGTAGATTCCATGTTTGTTTGTTGTTTGAAAAACTCTAAGATAAGACTGTCTGAAAGCAATGCACAGCCAATTAATTTAGTGTTTGTGATTCCTATTTTTTGCGGGATGGTAGATAGGTAAGCTTCATCCAATTCTAAGTCACGAATTTCAAAGGGTAACATCAAAACAATAAGCACAAAGATACGCTGTATTGCAATCAATAAATGATCTAAAACCAATACACTCTGAGACTCTAGAATCGGTAAAACAACGGAGGCTCCTGTCCAAACAATTGCAATGACATAAATCTTAACCCCACCAAGAGACCTTAAGTTTTTAGGGGGTTTAATCCCTAAAGGAATAGCATACAAAAAAGTTATTAACCCCAAAAAAAACAAAAGCATCTGACTTAGGGTTTGCAACATTAAAAACGTATACAAAAAACTAATGGCACTTAGTAAAGATACTAGCTGAATGTATTTTAACTTTGTGGTAAGAGAGTGGTAATAAAACTTAGCTAAGCCAAAATATTTAACAAAGTTATATCCTAATACAGAAGCGCAAAATACAGATACGTAAAAAATTGGAGACAGCTTCAAGTTTAACTCAAACACCGTCAGAAAACAAAATGAAAGTACAGCAAAAGCCACATGGATACTGCTATTGATATAAAAATCCAGAACGCGTTTCAAAAAAGTCACACTGCAAAAATAGTGAAACTGTTAATAACCCCAATATTTGTTTAATAACTTTAAATTACTATGAATTAAATCATTATTAAATTCCTTAATTTTGTTTAATAAACTTGATCATCCTACAATGAAAACAGATGTATTTGCCCTAAGACATATTGGACCTAGAGAAGAACAACGCAAACAAATGCTAGAAGCCGTTGGAGTCAATTCGATCGATGAATTAATTGATCAAACAGTCCCTAAGAATATTAGATTGCAATCTCCTTTAAAACTTGAAGCCCCTTTAAGTGAACAAGAATACCTTGAACATATTTACGGTTTAGCCTCTAAAAATAAAGTCTTCAAGTCATTTATTGGAATGGGATACCACCCCTCTAATCTTCCTGCTGTTATTCAACGCAATATTTTAGAAAATCCAGGGTGGTACACTGCATACACGCCATACCAAGCGGAGATTGCACAAGGCCGACTAGAGGCATTGCTCAATTACCAAACAATGATTACAGACCTAACAGGGATGGAACTTGCAAATGCCTCCCTTTTAGATGAAAGTACTGCTGCTGCTGAAGCCATGGCTTTGCTATATGCCGTACGGCCCAAGTTACAAATAAAATCAGGAATCGTAAAATTCTTTGTTTCTGATGAAGTCTTGCCTCAAACCATATCGGTTTTAAAAACACGAGCAATCCCTATTGGAATTGAATTAGTCATTGGATCTACTAAAGAATTTGACTTTTCTTCTGACTTTTTTGGCACACTGGTACAGTATCCTGGCAAGTCAGGGTTTATTATGGACCTTGAAAAATTTATTTCAAAGGCGAATCAAAATGACATAAAGGTCGCAGTAGCAGCTGACATCCTTAGCTTAGTAACGCTAGAAGCCCCAGGCAAATTTGGTGCTGATGTTGTTGTGGGAACAACTCAACGCTTTGGAATTCCAATGGGTTATGGCGGACCTCACGCAGCCTACTTTGCAACCAAAGTAAGCTATAAAAGATATATTCCTGGAAGGATTATTGGAGTTACAAAAGACATGGATGGAAATCGTGCCTTGCGAATGGCGCTTCAAACTCGTGAACAACACATTAAAAGAGACCGTGCTACATCTAACATTTGTACTGCGCAAGTATTACTCGCTGTAATGGCTGGAATGTACGCTGTTTACCATGGTCCTGAAGGTCTTAAATATATTGCCAACAAAGTGCACAGCACAACTGTTTTACTAGCAAACTCCTTAGAGCTCTTAGGATTTGACCTAGTACATAAAAGCTTTTTCGACACTCTTCAAGTATCTGTTTCAGATACTGAAAAACTAAAAACTATAGCAGAACAGAAAGAGGTTAACTTTCATTACCAAAGTGCAACTATCGTTTCCATTTCAATAAATGAAACAACTTCACTTTCTGACCTCAACCTTATAACTTCTATTTTTTCTGAAGCGTTTAATAAAACAACAATTAAAGTTAATTCACTAAGTCAAGATAACAGAATTCCAGAGTCTATGAAACGGGGGTCTAAATTTTTGACTAATCTGATTTTCAACTCTCATCACTCCGAAACAGAACTGATGCGCTATATAAAGCGATTAGAACGCAAAGACCTAGCCTTAAACTTTTCTATGATTTCATTGGGGTCTTGCACTATGAAGCTAAATGCGGCTGCAGAAATGCTACCACTTAGTTGGCCAAACTGGGGAAACATACATCCGTTCGCCCCAACAAACCAAGTAGAAGGCTATCGAACTGTACTAACAAAACTAGAGGCTCAGCTGACAGAAATTACTGGTTTTGCAGGAACCTCTTTACAACCAAACTCTGGGGCTCAAGGGGAATTTGCCGGACTTATGGTCATCAGAGCTTATCATGAGTCTAGAGGAGATCAACACAGAAAAATTTGTATAATACCCTCATCCGCACACGGAACCAATCCTGCGAGTGCGGTCATGGCGGGGATGAAAGTAGTCGTAACAAAATCATCTGAAAATGGAAATATAGATGTTGATGATTTAAGAGAAAAGGCCCACTTGCACAAAGATAATTTAGCGGCATTAATGGTGACCTACCCGTCTACCCATGGTGTTTATGAATCTGCTATAAAAGAAATTACTCAAATTATTCATGATAACGGTGGACAGGTTTACATGGACGGAGCAAACATGAATGCACAAGTGGGGTTAACAAATCCTGGAAATATTGGTGCAGACGTATGTCACTTGAATCTCCACAAAACATTTGCAATTCCTCATGGTGGTGGTGGACCTGGAGTTGGTCCTATATGTGTTGCCAAACAACTAATGCCTTTTTTACCAGGCAATCCACTTATTGAAACTGGTGGAGCAAATGCAATTCATTCCATTTCCGGTGCTCCGTTTGGTTCGGCTCTAGCTTGTTTAATATCTTATGGCTATATTAAAATGTTAGGCGACAGAGGATTGACAGAATCTACAGAAATTGCCATCCTAAATGCGAACTACATTAAAGAACGTCTTGAAGGACATTATGACACTTTATATTCTGGAGAACAAGGTCGAGCAGCACATGAAATGATTATTGATTGTCGTGACTTTAAATCTAATGGAATTGAAGTAGTTGATATTGCCAAACGTCTCATGGACTTTGGATTTCACGCACCAACCGTTTCATTCCCGGTGGCTGGCACAATGATGATTGAGCCCACAGAGAGTGAAGGGAAGGCTGAGATGGACCGCTTTTGTGATGCGATGATTGCAATTCGAAAAGAAATAGATGCTGCTTTTAAGGAAGTCCCTAACAATCCATTAAAAAATGCACCACATACACAAGAAATGCTCACTAATGACAACTGGGATTTACCATACAGCAGAGCGACAGCAGCATTTCCATTAGACTATGTGAAAAATGATAAGTTTTGGCCGTCAGTTCGCCGAGTAGATGATGCCTATGGAGATCGAAACTTAATATGCACATGTGCTCCAATTGAAGCCTATGCAGACGCTTAAAAACAATAAACTATGAATATTAAAATTATAGGAACGGGGAGTTACATTCCAAAAATTGTTCAGAAAAACGAAGCTTTTCAACAGCACTCTTTTTTAAACATTGATGGATCTGACATCCCTACCCCAAATAAGATAATCGTAGATAAATTTAAAGCGATCACCGGTATTTCAGAACGTCGCTATGCGGAGAAACACTTAACAGCATCAGACCTCGGTGCACTTGCAGCAGAAAAAGCCATTAAAGACGCTGGCATAGACCCAGAAACGCTAGACTACATCATCCTTGCTCACAACTTTGGAGATGTAAAATCAGAATCTATTCAAAGTGATATATTACCTTGTTTAGCAGCCAGAGTGAAAAACATTTTAAAAATAAAAAACCCTAAGTGTGTTGCGTATGACATACTATTTGGATGTCCTGGATGGGTTGAAGGAGTGATCCAAGCACAAGCCTACTTGAAAGCTGGAATGGCCAAAAAATGTTTAGTGATAGGTGCTGAGACTTTATCTAGAGTTATTGATCCACACGATAGAGATTCAATGATTTATTCCGATGGTGCAGGAGCAACTGTTATCGAACTTTTAGACAATGAAGATGGAGGGATTTTATCTCATGAATCTGCCTCATATACACATGATGAAGTTTATCATTTATTCTTTGGATGCTCCAATAACAAATCTTTGGAAGACGATACACGATTCATAAAAATGTATGGCCGTAAAATTTATGAATTTGCGTTATCCAATGTTCCAAGCGCTATGAAAACATGCCTGGACAACAGTGGCTATGATATAAAAGATGTAAAAAAAATATTAATACACCAAGCCAATGAAAAAATGGATGAAGCTATTGTAAATCGCTTTTACAGACTTTATAAAACGTCTGTACCAGAAGGGGTAATGCCTATGAGTATTCATAAACTAGGAAACAGTTCTGTAGCTACTGTGCCTACTCTTTTAGACCTCATAAAAAACAATCGGATGGAGGGTCATGAAATTAATGAAGGAGATATTATTATATTTGCTAGTGTAGGCGCAGGAATGCACATCAATGCTATCACTTACAAATATTAATATGTACGCTACTAATTTTCCAAAGAAACGCTACAATCACACTTTAAAGTTTCTTAAAACCCATATAAATAACGACGAATCAATTTTAGATTTAGGAGTTGAAAATCCTTTTTCTAGAATTCTAAAAAAAGAAGGGTTTAAGGTCACAAATACTTCAGGAGAAGACTTAGATGTAACCACGACATTTTTAGAGTCGAACAGTTCTGATGTGACTACAGCTTTTGAAATATTCGAACACTTAGTGTCTCCTTTTACAGTCCTAAAAAGTATTAAGTCAAAAAAACTAGTCGCTAGTATTCCATTACGTTTATGGTTTGCAACAGCCTATCGCAGCAAAACGGATCCAAGAGATTGTCATTTTCATGAATTTGAAGACTGGCAATTTAACTGGTTGTTAGAAAAAGCAAGCTGGAAAATCATTGCAACTGAAAAATGGACAAACCCAAGCAAAAAAATTGGACTTAGACCTATCCTTCGCTGGTTCATACCAAGGTATTATATTGTTTATGCTGAAAGAATTTGAAGTTTTATATCGTCATACCTGCACACAATGAAGAAAGCTATATTTGCCAAACCCTTCAGTCGCTCATAGACCAATCTTTACAACCTACAAAAGTGGTCGTTGTTGATGACAATTCGACAGACACCACAGCAGCTATTGTAAAAAGCATATCACAAAAACACCCTTGGATCTCATTAGTTACAAATTACTCAACTGAAGAGCACTTGCCAGGCAGGAAAATTATAAATGCCTTTTATAAAGGCTATGACACTCTAGATTCTGATTTTGATGTGATTTGCAAATACGATGCAGATTTGATTTTTCCAAAAAATTATCTTAAAAGCCTTACAGAGCATTACCACAAAAACTCAGAGCTTGGCATGGTGGCAGGTCATTGTTATATTGAGAAAAAAGGCAGATGGTACCTCGAAAATCTAACTTCAAAAAAACACATTCGAGGCCCCTTAAAAGCCTACAGAAAAGCCTGTTTCCTAGACATCGGAGGCCTGAAAAAATCTATGGGATGGGATACAATAGACGAACTACTGGCACTTTACAACAATTGGCAGTTTGAAACGGATGAATCACTTAAAGTAAAGCATCTTAAACCAACGGGGGCTAACTACAATCACAACGCTAAACACCTACAAGGAACGGCACTTTACAAAATGCGCTATGGATTTACTTTGGCTTTTTTGTCGGCTTTAAAGCTTGCCTACAAAAAAGGACGCATTCGTCTTTTTTGGGACTATATTTCAGGCTACTTGAAAGCGCAAAAAAACAAAGAAGCCTTTATTATTACTTCCAAACAAGGCGCTTTTGTTAGAGCGTATCGATGGAAAAATATTAAACATAAATTTAAGATTCTACCTTAACCATCCAGTTCAATTCATCGGCAATTTTACCAATTCTAACACCATTAATTGTATCCAAAACTAACTGTCCAACTGGGCTGTTATCAGAGACATGGATAACAGCCTCTTTATATCCAATCTCTTGGATCATCGCAATCCCAACAGCCGTACCCGTGCCAAACGCTTCTTCTAACTGACCGTTTTTTGACGCTTCTTCAACTTCATCTATAGTAATGGGTCGCTCCACAACTTCATAGCCTTTATGGCGCAGAAAATCAATCACACTCATACGTGTTATACCTGCTAAAATAGACCCGTCTAATGAAGGGGTTATAAATTGACCATTAATTTTAAAAAAGATATTCATCGTACCTACTTCCTGAATGTACTTAAACTCTTTAGCATCTAACCAAAGTACCTGATCAAATCCTTTAGATTTAGCAATTTCTGTTGGAAGAACAGCTGCTGCATAGTTTCCTGCAGCTTTGGCCTCTCCTGTCCCTCCGTGTGCTGCTCTAATAAAAGAAGTCTCAGCATACAATCGAACCCGATCAGTGTATATTGGTTTTGAAGGAGATGCCATTACAATAAACTTATATGAATTGGCAGCTCGCATCCCAATAAAGGCTTCATCAGCAAACATAAAAGGACGTAAATACAACGCACTCCCTTCCTGTGGTGGAATCCATTGCTGGTCCAAACTTACTAATTGTTTCAACGCGTCAACAAATAAAGTTTCAGAAAACTCTGGCATCCCCAGTCGTCTGGCGCTAAAATTAAGACGTTCCGCGTTTTTTTCAGGACGAAAAAGTAAAGGGGCTCCATTGGTGTCAATTGTTGCTTTCATCCCTTCAAACAAAGCTTGACCATAATGCAGTGCCATACAAGCAGGATGCATTGGAATCAATTCCATAGGGGTGATTCTAGGGTTAGACCATTGACCATATTCATAATCACATACAAACATATGATCTGTAAACGTACGCCCTAAGGCAATGTTATCAAAATCAAGAGTCTTTACTTTTGATTTCTTAATTTTTGTAATTGAAATTGAATTTGACATAGACTTGGAGGCTTTAATTTTAAGTAAACTAAAATTATTAATAGTTCTTTAATTGTTGTTTTGTGAAATCGCTCAATACTAGGCGACCACTTATAGCTGCACGCTTTTTTAATAACTCGTCCCAATCGCTAGTACCTTCCCAAATTGTCTCTTTTAGCTTTGTAAGTGATTCTGGATTATAGCTACATAATTGTTGAGCTAAGAGCTTCACTTCTCTATCTAAGTCTTCGATAGAAGAATACACATTGGCAAACAATCCTTTTTGTTGTGCCCATTCAGCAGAGAAAAAATTTGTAGCTTTTAAACTTAGCTGAGACATAGCGCTTAAACCCATTTTTCGAGCCACTGCGGGCTCAATTACAAAGGGACCGATTCCAATAGTAAGCTCGCTTAGTTTAATTTCTGAATAATGAGTCCCCATACAGTAATCTGTGGCAGCGGCTAAACCAACACCGCCTCCCACTGCTTTTCCTTGAACACGACCAATCGTAATTTTAGGACAGCGACGTAGTGCATTAATGACATTAGCAAACCCCTCGAAAAAGGCAGCTCCTTGTTCAATATTTGAAATTGCCAT
>MDSY01074298.1_pt1 | contig 32775 bp, 20 predicted proteins | sample 811131 | NCBI WGS metagenome assembly MDSY01 (sample SAMN05326643, study PRJNA326480) | marine metagenome | isolation source: seawater | place: Atlantic Ocean: South West | collected 2010 | reverse complement strand
GACGATTTGGACGTGTGAGCCCGTGATGTGGTCTGCAGGAGTGGATGAAGCGGGCAGAGGCCCTGTGATTGGGCCGTTGGTTGTTGGAGCCGTGGCCGTTCCTCAAACAGATGTGGCGTTGTTGATTGAATACGGTATCCGGGATTCAAAAGACCTCACCCATGCCAAACGTTTGCAAATGGCAGCATGGTTCCATGAACAAGCATCAGAACGTGGCTGGCTTCATGAAATCGTCGTGTGCACACCGCCTCGAATTGATGCAGCGGTTGTGAACAATGGCCTGAACCTGTTGGAAGTTGAACTCTTTGCAGAAGCGCTCAACCCCTTCAAATCGAAGGTTGATGGAGGAGTACAAATTCTGAATGACGCATGTGACGTGAATCCCCAACGCTTCACAGATCGTATCGCAGCTCGACTCTCCAATTGGCCGTGGGACCGAAGTTCGATGACCTCAGAGCACAAAGCAGATACGAACCATGCGATTGTCGGGATGGCGAGCATCCTTGCTAAAGTGAGTCGAGATGAAGCAATTTCTCAATTAACGGAAAACCTTGGCTTTTCAATTGGTTCAGGATACCCATCCGACCCAAACACCAAAGCGGCGCTTCCGAAGTTGCTCGAAGGAGAGGTGCCACATGTTGACCTGCGATGGTCGTGGCAAACCGTGCACAGGGCCTGGAAAGCACTCCATGACGAGGAACCTCCAATTCGTCGCTGGAGCGGTGAGCAGCAACAAACCCTTTTCGATTGAACATCACTTCTCAAGCCAAGCAATTCATGAAGGAAAGACCACAGGGACAACTGAGCCCCATGACATGGTCACCCGATGAAGCAACACTTGCTGCCTTCCGTCACTTGGCATTGCAAAATGCAATCGAATACGAAGGCAAGGCTGCCCCTGGGTCTGTGATTGGACGGTTGATGGGAAGCAGGGCAGACTTGAGGCCGCATGGCAAGGTGATTTCACCACTGATTGCAAGAGCCGTCTCTGATGCAAACGCCATGGCTGCCTCCGAGGGTTTAGACGCTTTACGAGCCATTCTGGAAACTGAAGCACCCCACCTCTTGGAGAAGCGGGAGAAAAAGGAGCGTCGTACCGGTCTGCCGGAACTCTCCAACGCAGAGAAAGGAAAGGTTGTGCTTCGTTTTGCACCAAACCCAAACGGTCCAATGAGCTTCGGTCACGCACGTGGTATCGTCATTAACGGCGAATATGCCAAGGAATGGGACGGGGAACTGATTTTGCGCTTCGACGACACTGATACCGTGGTCAAACCACCTCTACCAAGTGCTTACCAAGACATTCAGGAGGAAGCCGAATGGTTGTTGGGCTATGCACCGCATCGGGTCGTCATCGCTAGCGATCAAATTCCCCATTACTACGAGCATGCGGAAACCATGCTCAGTTCTGGTTTTGGCTACGTCTGCCAGTGTACTGGCGAAGAATTCAAAGTATTTCGCGTCGAAAAAACAGAATGCCCATGCAGACCAAATTCATCCAAGCAAAACATGCAACTGTGGTCGAAAATGTTGGATGGTACATTCAAGCCCGGTGACGCCGTCGTGCGTGTTAAAACCGACATGACGCTCAAAAACCCAGCACTAAGGGACTGGCCTGCCCTGCGCATGCAGGATACAGAATCACATCCACACCCTCGCAAGGGGATTGGGTCGAAGTATCGAGTATGGCCTTTATTGGATTTCCAAAGCGCCGTCGAAGACCATCTTCAGGGCGTTACACACATCATCAGGGGGAAGGATTTGATGGATTCGACGCGAAAGCAAACCCTCCTCTACCAACACTTTGGTTGGACTTACCCTGAAACGATGTACTGGGGAAGAGTCAAGGTGCATGAATGGGGAGGATTTTCAACATCACAAATGCGGAGGGACATCGAAGCAGGTCTCTTCACCGGTTGGAATGACCCTCGCCTGCCAACCCTGTCTGCGCTGAAAAGGAGGGGGATCACAGCAGAGGCTTTGAGGGCGTTCTGGATTGAACTCGGTGTCACACAAAAGGACATATCCGTTCCATTGTCCTCTTTGTTTTCGCATAACACCAAGCAAATCGATGACGATGCACCACGTTTGTCGTTCATCCGATCACCGCAAGCATTCTCCCTTCACGGAGACCACCCCGATGCAATCAATGTCGATGTGCACCCAAATCACCCAAAGATGGGTCAACGTCATTTTGATTTGAAGAAGAATGAGGTTTGGATTGAAGCTGAAGATGTGGAAAAAGGGGACCTTCGATTGAAAGGGTTCGCCGATGTAGCATTTGATGGCCGCACGGCCAGTGTTGAATCAATTACCCGGCAAGATACCCGCCCGATTGTGCATTGGGTCACAGACGCCCAAAGCCAAGAGGGAACCCTCATCATGGCTGAGGATGGAGAATTAGTGGAACTGGTCGGCCAGATGGAACGCCACGATTACCCCGAGGGAACGATGGTGCAACTCGAACGAATCGGATATGGTCGCGTGCTTGATGCCACGACAATTCTGTTCAGCCACGCCTGATGATTGCTAAAGGAAGACTGATAGAGGGTACCTGTCCTCATTCACACCATGGCAAAGACCGTTGCAGACTTGAATCTGGATGATGAACACACTACAATCGGTGTCCAAGACACCCTCCAAGAAGGCGCACGTAGGATGCTCAGCATAACCGGCGGCATCGTCGTTGTCCTCAACGATAAAAACCATGTCAAAGGTGTGATTGGGAACAATCAATTCCTGAAAGCCATGTCAAAATCCGTCGACCCCAGCCAAGCCACATGTGGCGACTGGATGGAAATGGATTTTCTGCAAGTTCACCAAACTGATACACTCAAAAAAGTGCTTGCTGAAATCAAGAAGCGTTCTCCGCAAGCGGTGGTTGCTGTTGATGAACATGAGGAGTTCTGTGGTTATTTTTCACCCGCTGATTATCACGAGGCAACAAGCCTTGTTGGCACCATGAAGACCATCGGCATGTGAGGCTTATGCAACGAGTTTGATGACCCGTCCACAACCTGCACAGGCAAATCGAAGAGGTCGCTCATCGCTGATTACGGCATTTTTTGTTCCGCAGGCAGGGCATGGTACGCTCGGTGTGTTCACCAAGGACATGACTTCATCAGAAGCCCGAACCCTTGGACTGACTGTTGCTGTTACCCACCAAAGAACGATGGTGAACGCAAGGGCGCCTCCAAGGAACAAAGGCGGGTAAGCAAGGATATGGATCAGTGCCACAAAGGGAACCAACACCAGTTCAAGCACCAGCAGCCGACGGGTTTTGTTTGCGGTGATTTTTAAGGCAATAATCAACCCCAAAAAGAGGCTAACTGAAACCCCAATCAGAATTGGTAGGGGTGCATAGAGTGGCGTATTGCTGGGAATGAATGTCAATGTGAATTCATCGCTTTGATCCAGGTCCGTTCCGCTTATTGTGATTGTTTCGCCCCAAGGCAGCCTTGAGTGGGAGAGACTAACATCGTCTGATTCAAGCAATTTAGCACCCATAAACGCTGAAAATCCGGTTGAAGAGCCATCAAGCGTGAGGTCAAGTCCAGACCACAATGGAGCAGGTTGGACTGTGATAAAGTTCCGAAGAAGCGTCATTTGGGTGTTTCCTTCAATCAATTCTGAAGTCTTGAACGTTAGCGTTACAGGGTGATTCACAACATCCGCTTCACTGTTAAGATTGAGATCGATAGAGATGGTCTCGAAGTTTCTAAAACTGCCAAGCAATTCTTCTCCATCCAAACCAAGGCCAACAGCAAGGAAATAAGAGCACAACCCTGAGGAGGTGGAAGCACCTGTCAGCATTTGTCGCTCAAATTCGTTAATCTCATTCGGCTCGATGGTTCGGCTCACTCGGTCGTCATCGGTGACTGACCCCTCTTGGAAACTTTTCAAGACCGGTGAAAGGTCGGTGACCTCATCCCCAATATGGTCGAGACCCCAGCGCATCCAAAATGCCATTTCGCCCCCAATTGTAATGCTCGTTTCACGGGTCAATAGCAGAGAGTCCCCTTCGCTTTGAATGTCGAACGTTCCGATGACTGAAATCGGACTGCCATCCCCGTTGGTTTGAAGCGGTTCATCAGGTGGGTAATATGTTCCAGTACCATCGTCTGAATCAAAGGTTTCAATGATGAACGATGCACTACCTGAAAGCGTGCTTGCACCCTGTTGCAGGATTAACTCTACTTGGGTTTCAACCGTCTGCTCGCCACCTGCCGCCTCGAGCCATGTCCATGTGATTCTTACCCCATCACCTTGCGAGGTTTCAATCGGGTCTCCGCTCACGAGAGCACCATTGACACGCATGTTGAGCGACTCTGAGTTGGACAGGATTTTTGTCCCCCAATAGGACTCTATCACGACAGAGAAATAGACTTCTGAACCTTCAACTTCAGGATCAAGAAGCGTCAATGAGAGAAGTGGCATTTGGCCTTCCAAAACCGAGTCGCTTTCTTCACTGCCCCATTGGAACTCGAGTTTTGCATCCCCTGCCGGTAGACTGAACACAACCGTTTGCGCGGTGATGGTGAGAACAACATTGCTCCCAGATGTGATTGAAGTGGCGTCGACGTCAATATCGAAATTGAGTGTTCCTGTGCCTTGAGCTAAGAATGAACTTCCAGCAGGTGTCGACGCAGAGTAGGTCTGTGAACCGATTTGAAGCGTGGCTGTCGCATTAATTTGAGCCCCTGCAGCATTTGTAACTTCATAGACCATGCTCAAACTCCAGGTGGATGCTGGAACATCACCCGGCCAAACTTCGGGGAGGGACCATGTGCCAACTGTTTCCTCCGAAGAAACAGCATTAGCAATCGTCTTTGTGACCGTTGTGTCACCGAGGTCTTGGACAAAGGGGGACAGCGAGCCACTGCTATCAGAGCCAATAAGATGCAATCCAAGATCGACAGAATCACAGCATACAACGGTATCCTCTGCTTCGACAACACCAATGATAGATGCGTTCATTGGGGCAAGTAATGCAAGTAAAAAAATCGAGGCGAAGAGTAACGGGCGCCAAGACATTGTCATCACTCAACCCGGACCAAACGGACATGGCTCATAACATACACGATGGTTCGTGAGTTAAACCCATCAAAGTGCCTTTTCCAATAATGCTCCGAGTTCCTTCTCGAACAACGATACAACGGCCTCGCCGACTTCGCCTTGGAGGTCATCGGGAAGCAAACGCAACCCGAGGCGAGTTGCAGCCCGAGTCGCTTTCAATTCTGCATAAATAGTTCTGGCCTTGGTGTGGAAATAGTAGGCTACTGCCTCTTTGATTTCCGCCTTAAGTTCCGGGTCCTCTTCCACCTTGTTTCGAATGTGTGCTTTGAGTTCATCCTTAACCAAATCTCTGAATGCTTCAATGACGAGGTCTTCTGTTGACATCAATTCTTGGACTTGGTCTCGAATGCTACCCGTGAGAAGTCGTTCTATGGCCATAGTTGACCGAGAAGGCAATGATGTTTCAAACCGTCGATGGTCCTTCTTCGATTAAAGCACCATGCGAAATGAAGAAATCTGCTAATTTTGATGCATGAATTTTAGCCTCATCCCCACCCTCAGGCCAGCCACTGAGCGCCAAGTGGACTTGACTGACAAGATCGACTGGATGGTTCCCGATAAGGAGACGATGCCAAATCAATTCTTCAAGACGAGGTGTTGAGAGTTTGGGGTTGGTCAAACAGGGCAAAACAAGTTCTGAGAGCGCTTGGGTTCGGGCGTCAACATCCATAGTTGGCCAAGCTTTAGAAAGGCGATTTAACATCCGAGCCGAGAGGTTTGGAATCATTTCGTTGGATGGCTTTGGAACATCAGGCAGAGCCACGACCCTCAATGACCCTTCATCGCTGAGGAGATCTCGAATGGAGGTATGGACTGGATCAAAGGTGGTATCCAATGCCTCACGCAACCATAGCCCTGTACCACAAAAAGGTCGAAGCCGGCGAACCCTAGCTCCATTTGGGGCAAGGGCCGAGGCAATTGCAGCGCACTGTGCGACAACATCCAGTGCTCCTTGCCGCTCACTCTTCTTCGCTCCAAGGCGAACGGTCACCGAGATGGGAGTGATGTGCAAGTATGATTTTTCTTTGAGATCACCGATAGCCCAGGTGTCCTCGAAGGGATCTAAAAACAGAAGGCACCCGTCATCAGTTTGTTGGGGATGGACAACTTCGTCCCTCGGTAGCGTTCGATGTGATGGCATAAATCGGCGAGCGTATGGCAGACCCAAATCGAGACAGGCTGCTTCGATATACGACAGGCTGAGTACACCTATGACATCTGCAGGTGCGTGGATATGAATCGATGAGGCATTACGCATCTGTTCGCAAATCGACAGCAGACGTGGTTGAATGTCTTCAAACGGTGCGGATGCTAACAGGTCATTCATAGCCGCCACCGCTCACAAGGAGAAGGGCGTTGTTCATCAGCCTGCCGAAAGGCAGTGCAGGGCGTAGGCCTCACTCGACCATCAGTCGGAGTTCGTCACGCTTGTATCGCCAATCGCTTGGCAAACGTCCTTCAGCCTTGTAGTAGTTCGCCAATCGGCGAATCTTAGCTTCTGTGATTTCGAGTGAACGCTTGTTGTGAAGGTCCTTGTGGTTTCCACTGCCGATGTGGTTGATGATACCCACTGCTTGTCGCATGAGGTTCATCATGTCTTCAGGATATGTTCCGCCAATGTCGTTCTCCAATAGAACGGCACCAACGCGCTTACCGAGGACGAGTCGAACATTTGGAACTGCGTGCTGATCACGAAGTATTGTGCCGATCATTGCGGTCGAGTGACCTGCCCTTCCAAGTTCAAGAATAAGTTCTGTGACCGCCTTTGCATCAGTGTTTGACCACTCTGGTGCTTCGCTCACGAACGGCCTTGTTGAACCGCTTTTTCCTTTGCGTGACTTGTACATACGTGCCATGAGGAAATCTCCTAGGAAAACGGCGACTTGTCACCCCTTCTTAATCGCTCCGCATGATATCAACGTAACGGAACAATGGGAAACGCTTGACTGCATCGCCGAAGTAGATGCATCAAAGGCGTTGATGCGACTTGGCCAAGCGTCCGGGAGTCGAAGGCCATTCCCAGCCAGGGGCATGAGCACGAGCCAGCCCCACAACCTCGCCTTGTTGGTAAACGAGGAGGTCAGAACCACAACGGATTGATTCATCGAACTTCTCTACAATGGTTCCAAAAATATCTCCTTTCCAAATGACATCTGATCGCAGATGAACAATCGGGAGGGCTTTGGTGGCTGCTAGTTCCCTGACTACAGATTTTGAAAGGGAGAAACCGCCACGATCAATCGACCAAAGTGCGAGCTGAGTCCCCGCCTTTTCCAAACGGTATCTCGGGGGTTTTCCACGGACTTTGAGGGACTTAACCCAAGCGTCATTATTCATGTTTTTACGGGCAACACTTGCATAGGTGTCCAAAAGCATTCGCTCGTTTTTTCGCCCACGAGCACTGAATTCGTCGACCGCCTCATGAACGGCTGCTCCAAGGCGTTCCAATGCGTCATGGCTTCCAGCACTGTCGCCTTGTCGAGTGTTGATGACTGGGATTGAATCATGGTTCAATTCCATTCCTGAATGATTGATGATGCGCTTGTATGAATGCCGGTCGACAAAGCGTTGAAACATTCGTTCGATTCGATGTTCTTCATCTCCAGTCCAATCGCCAGTCACCGGTAAATCATAGTGGGCTGCTGGCCAAACCTCTTCCAAATCACGAGGCACCAAACCGAGAGGTGATGTGACCATGACTTCATGGCAAGCACTGGTACCAATCGCACGAATAAACCGACCATGGGATTTTGATAAGCGGTACGGCTTCCTCGCCGAACAGGGCAACAGTATCAAGATGGTATCCAATCCCTCTGGTGCTTGATATGATTCGCTGATGAACGACTCCCAGTCAGAGATCAGTGGGTCGGTTTGGATGGAGGCACTGTGGCAGGGGAAGCCGTGGGTACGCGCAACGTGAGAGGTCAATAATCCGGGAACTGTTGTGCATAGTGCATCATGTCGACGAAGATGTTCAACCGAGCGGGCACTGTTGAGCGACTGCCGATCAACGAGCGCTCGCATTTGGTCGCTCGCAAGCGCTGACCGGACCTCTGCAATTGCTTTGGTCCAGTGCTCGACCTGATGCTCCATGGCTGAAGATTCGCCCATTGTAGGGACGCAATGCCGAGGTCCTTGGCCAGTCAGTAATACGCCAGCAACGCTGGCTTGTCGGCTTCTCGACAAATCAAACAAATCCACTCCGAACCATGTCAGTAAAGCCACATTATCGGGCCCGCCAAGGCCTGGAGTCCACAATAATGCCCCGGGGAAACGGCGTTTGAGCACGGTGATTGCTTCCACAAGTTTCCCTGGTTGTGCTGCCAATTGGAGCGCATCAACCAAAACGACAACATCGGGGAGGAGGTTGGGATCTGTCAGCGCTTCATCATGGTTCAATCGTTGCCATGACACAGGAAGAAGTTGGGCTGTTTCAGCTGGTTCTCCTGCGTCTGCTTCGTCCAATGAAGGGGGTAAAACATGACCAACTGAAACTTCCCAAGAAGGGGAGGGGCGATCAAAATCAGGAGGAGAAAGAGGCAGGCGACTGCGGAGGGACAGTTTAGAAGGGATTTCCGTGGTACTCGATGAGTGAAATGGGGCTAATGTGGCTTCAACATCAACATCACCGTCAAGCAGGACAAGAGCCGGTGTGTGAGCAATTGGTTGTTTACGATCCCCTAAAGCCCACATTCTGGCGAAACGGTGGCGAGCGACAACGCTCCGGCCCAAACCCTCCTCCATGATGTGGCCTGCGGCCTATGCTTCTTGAAAGATTGGAAGCATTTCCTGCCTTAAGTTCAAAGCAAGTTCCCAACAGCAAGCGTCATGGACGGCCAAAAACCAGTGCTACAAGCCCTCGGTTTGGCGCTGATGGTGGCCACTTTGGCCTTCGCCCTCCCCGTTCAGGCTGCGGATGAAGCGACAGCGAGGTCGTCAGAAGAAACGATTCGAGATGGGCGAGTGATCGGTGTGTTGACATCACCAGATGACGCCTATGAGCGAACATGGTCCGTTCGCCAAGGAGAATGGACAAGCTTGTCCATCGACTGCGGGCAATGCACGGTGTCTCTGGAGATTGATGGCGTTTCCATCGATGTAACGTCTGCTGCGACTGTTCAGGCTGAAGAGGATGGAATGGCTCGCATGTCCATTTTATCTTCTGTTCAAGAGTTTGTATCCTATTCGCTCATTGAAAGCATCGATGAACAACACCCTACAGTTCGTCCCAGCCCTGGAGAATCCATGCCCTTTAGCGATCCATGGATATGCGAACCTATGCAATGTTCAAACCTAACTCAAGGGTTGGATGCCGTTCCATCGACTGAATTCCACTCCAACGAATTTCTTGTTGGTGTGCTTGACATGGGCCAAGCAGAGTACATCGCAGTACCGGTTGAAGCCGGGTCAACGATGGAGTTGCAACTTCTCCACGCAACATCAAACATAGAGGTTGAGGTGTTCATGCAATCTGCGAACGAAACGCTATTCGAACAAAAGATAACCCAAAATCAACCCACAATGGTCAACGAACGGCCAGATTCACTTTACTGGCATGCCGAGGAAGAAGGACGTATGGTCTTGAAGGTATCAAGCGATTCTCCAAACACCGCCTACAGCCTCAAACGGACCCTGCATTCACCGAACGCGGGCACTCATATGATTGATGTGACCACCGCAGTCATCTTCGAGGGCCATCACCTCAAAACAGTTCTTATTGAGACGACAGAAACAGATTTGCTGATGGTTCAGTCGCTTCACGCAAACACATCAGGTACCTTGGAGCAATTGGTCTCAGGTCAATGGTTGTCCAGTACCCCTGTCCACTTTTCATTCAGCGAACCAAGTCAACTCTACCCATACCCAAATGCCTCGGCCTTTAGGCTCACTTTTGAGGGTGATCGGTTTGCTCTGGAATTAAGCATGCGGAGTTTTGACGACATTGCTTCAAACCTCGAGGCCCCATCATTGCGCCCCTCGAGTCAATCGATGAACAACAGTTCGTGGCCCCTCTTGGCGACACCATCCGACCCCATGCCAGGAGAACTTACCCTTGCCGTACATGATACCGCTGATGTGTATAAACTTGAGATGGAAGGGTACGAGGAGTCCATACATCTGGTTCAAATCAAAGTCATGAGTGAGGATTTGCACCTGCTGCAACTCGAGATGTGGGACCTTGATCAAGACACATGGGAGGTCGTCGATTCACGGCTCGTAACCCAAGTGAACGGAAAGGTGCAAACAGCACTTGAGCTAACCCGTGGCACTCACTTTGTTCGTGTATCTCACATCGATGCAACAAATGCGACGAACCACACCCGAGGCGATGCGATTGACCCGTTAAACTACATGATTTCTGCCGCCTACACGATGATCGACGAGGGTGACGAACCCTACTTCCCGCCAGACGAATCCACCGTGATGTGGGGAGAGGTAGCTCGTTGGGTGATGGGTATGCTTTTCTTAGCTCCATGCGCCTATTTCGCGATAGCCTTTGCTTCCAATCGAAAACTGGCACGTGAGTTGTCTGAAAAAACGGAACAGTTGGCTTGGTTCCAATCCCAAATGGACAAAGGCGAAAAAACGCCTCTTGTGTTACGAAAGTCACTGGATAAGTCCCTACAAGCCATCGCTCAACTTGACTGGGCGACCGCATGCACCACTTGGGGCCCAATGGATGCCGAACACCGTACAGAAGGCCTTGGAATGGCTGTGTGGAAGTTGGACCCAAGGCTTGCCAAAACTGAGGGAGCACATCCAATCATGGTTGGTATTCACGTTATTGAAGGGCAATGGGAGCTTGCTGCATTGAGGTTTGATGCCCCTGAAGGACAAGCTTGGGAAGTGGTGAATGTTGAGCCTAAGTTCCTTCATCGAGGTGAAGAGATTTTTGTTGACACAATGCGACCCGGTAATTTGACATTCCTCACGCTAGAGTTGAAAGGACATGCAACCAATGTCGACATCGAGTTGAACGGGCGTTGCAACGGTGAAGCAAGTGCAGCACGTATCCCTCAAACCCTTCCAATGAGGGCTGTTGAAGAGGAATAATCAGGATCTGCGCTCGTCAGCATCCTGCTTAATTCGTTCGATAAGGTCCTTTGGTGCGAGAACTGATTTGAGTTCTTGAAGTGCTTTCTTCGATTTTTTATCGACTTTCTTTGGCATGTGAAGTTTGATGAGAACGATTACGTCACCACGGCCACCTGAACGACGTCCAGGTAGACCACGCTTACGAATTTCGAGCGTTTCACCAGAGTTCGTTCCAGAGGGGATTTTGATTGTAAGGTCTTTGCCATCGAGGTGTTCTAGCGTCACTGAAGTGCCAAGAACAAGGTCTGCATACCCGAGAGGCAGTGACATGATGAGGTCGGGTCCCGAGCGCTCAAACCAAGGATGTTCTTCGACTTCGATTTCGATGAACAAGTCACCTTGTTGGCCTTTTCCTTGAGGCGCCGGCTGTCCCCTGCCACGCATTCGTAGTCGAGTTCCTTCCTCTGTTCCAGCAGGGATCGAAAATCGAAGGGTAGAGGATTTCATGGCTTGGCCTGTCCCATCGCACGTTGAACACGATTTTGCTGATGTTTGACCGGACCCTTGGCAGGTAGGGCATTCCCTGACGACATCTTGGACGAAGGGCCCTACTTGCTGACGCATTCGAACCCGGCCTTGGCCGCTGCAATCGGAACATGATTCAGTGACGCCCCCCTGGGCGCCGGTTCCATCACAGTCATCACAGGTCGTGGGTAAATCCAATTCTATTTCTTCAGTGGTTCCTGAATAAATGTCCTCTAGGCTCACCGTATGGCGAATACGGATGTCATTGCCTCGACGACGACCTGAGCGCCCTCCACCTCCGCCACCACCAAAGATGTTGGAAAAGAAATCACCTCCCATGATGTCTTCAAGGTTGATGTTGAATCCACCGCCACCAAACCCTCCAAATGGTGAGCCTGATGGGCCCCCATGACCAAATCGGTCGTATTGGGCGCGCTTTTCTGCGTCAGAAAGCACGGCGTATGCTTCTTGGATTTCTTTGAATTTATCCTCGGCATTTTCTTCAGTGCTACGATCGGGATGGTATTTTCGAGCAAGGCTTCGGAAGGCGTTTTTGAGATCGCCACTGCTGGCATTCTTCTCAACACCAAGCACTTCGTAATAATCACGCTTGTCAGACATCACCAGCACCCAATAACAAGTCCTGTCGCAGGTCCTCTTTCAACTTCTCGTAGGCCTTGGCATTCAAAGGTCTAAGCCACAGTTGGGGCAAAAGCGTTCACCTGGTTGTACGATTGCTTGACACCCCTTGCATCGAAGTCCTTGGGCTGCAGCGGGTTGAACAATAGGAGCAGATGTCGCCACTGGGGAAGAAAGCATGGCCATCGCTTCGATGCTTCCCAAATTTGGATTGTCTGCAGGCTTGTCCCAAGCGTAGACCTTGTCAAATTCGGGGTCTTTGGACACGCCTTCAACTGCTTCACCCGTAGCATTGACCGTTGAATCGATGCCACCTTCATCGCTCATTGAAGTCATTTTTAGCGTGGTGTCGTCTTTCGATTGGCTTGATGATCGAATTGGAGCAACTGGCCTTTGCGCAGTCACCGGATCTGCTCGTGCTGCAGCCTGAAGTCGGGCATGTTTCTTATTGGCTCGTTGTTCACTTGCATCACCTCGTCCAAACAGGCCACCCACTGCGTCAAGGAGTGAATCCATTGGCGACTTTTTGCGAACCGCACCAATTGTTGACTCAGCACCTTCTTCTCCGAAGGTTTCTGAACCACTTACTCGCCGGTTGGCTTTCTGAATATGCCCTGCATCCATGAGCATGGTGACATCAACCCGATCGTCTTCATCAAGGGTGAGTTCCGGTGCTTCGCCATCGATGCTAGCAACTTGTCCACGTAGGCGCAGTTGAGCCTCAGGAGAGAGTTCGGTGCTGAGCGCTGCATTGCTTTGCCATACACCTGCCTCCTCGGCATCGTAGACTTTTTTCATTTTCTTCATCACTTGAGAACGATGGAATTCGTGATCCTTTACGACCGCTGACTTTCTCCAAAGCACTACGCCGATGATGATGGCAATCAAGTACCAGGCATACATCAAAACTGGTTCAATCTCAAAGATTTGACGCAGCGGAGTCACCGTGATATGAACGAGAGCCATGAGCAAAAGTGGAAGGGCTGCGATGCCCTTCGAGGTTGCGCTTCGCTCATTTGACATTCGACGACCTCTTGTTGCTCTAATCTTTGCCTCATGTATGTTGCCATTGCGTGCTTCAAACGAATTCAACGGTCGGATGCCGCTTTCCCTTTACGAACAAAGCCGTCAAGAAGGCCAAGCGAGAAGCTTGCGTGAAGTATCACCATGCATAGAGGGACCCCTATGAACATCGAAAGTCGTTTGAATCGTAGCGTCATTCGAAGCCCTTCAACACCCAATACCAATCCGTAAGCGGAGAGGGGCATAAGTGCAAGTGGATGACCAAAGCCCAACAGAGCGGTTGTGAAAAGAAGGCCAAACCAGGGTAGATACTCACGTAGACTGATTCGGCGTGGATGCTTGAGAACGGTCTTTGTCCGCCAAAATCCATACCGGTGTCCCATTCGCCACCACCTCTTTAACCCCGTTCGTTTTGTCATGTAAACTGATGTAATTGGTGTCCGCCAAAGAGCGAACCCTGCATTGATCAGACGCATTGAAAGATCGCTGTCTTGACTTGAGATGAATGATTCATCCCACCCACCAACTTGGGTCAAAGCCGATCTTGAGTGAAGAACAAAGGCAGGGATACGGGTGGTACTGGCCATAGTGAACCGATCAAACTGGCCCCCACCGCTTCCAAATGGGGACGCAAGGGCACCCTCTATCCAAGATTCAATTGTTTCTAATTCACCTCTTCTTGGAACCACTCGGCTTCCGAGAGCTGCTAACTGCCGAGGTTCAAGATCAGCGATTCGGGTCCATTCATCTACAAGGGACTGCAAATGGTGTGAATCAACCGTACTGTGGCCTATGATTTCAAGCACGTGAGTGGTCTCTTTCTGAAGCAGTGTCATAGCGAGATTTCGCCCTTCAGCGACAAATTTCCCAGGGTTGTGGTGCAGCTGAATCAATGGCCCTTCTTTGACCTTCGAACGTTCAACCGCTGCATGAATGCATTCGAGTGTTCCATCAGTTGAGCCTCCATCCATCACAAGGATGGTGTGGAGGTGTGTGGGGTATGTTTGCCCAATGAGGGAATCAAGACATGCATCGATGTATTCCACTTCATTCAGAACGGGGAGAACTGTTGTGATGTTCATTTGGGCCCCCCTATGCGCTCCCGTTCGCACTTGAGATATTCACCCCTTCGCTTCTCCAAGTGATGAAAGGCATGTTCATGTGCAACCTTCACCCAGCCGTCAGTATGGACAACCCAATCGTCAAACTGAACGGTGTGAATGAGGGAGTCTCCATCGTGATCGAAACGAAACTTGAAGGTGCAGACGACCCGAATAAAGTCGCTGACGCAGTCCATGCCTTATTTCCTGAATTCCCACTCCCAGAAGACGCAGTGCATCCAAGTTTTGAACAGGCAAGTCATGCTGTTTGGACGGCAGAAGACGTGCCTATTGGTCACTTTTTGGTCATGCTCCATACCCAACGTATTCTCGACACAGCCCTCGATGCAATGGGACGGAGCATGGTAAAGGATTCAACAGAGTTTTTCCTCTCAAGGCAAGCGGCACTTGCGGGGAAGGTAGCGTTCCCTCTGCCTGATGAAGAACCGCTTGGCGGCGTGATTAGGGTCCGCTTGCAGTCGACAAACCTGCTCGATTGGCTTCATGCTTCAACGTGGCACAGAGGACGCGACCATGTCCCTCGGACAATCAATGATGAAAGGTCGATGGAAAACGACGGTGAAGCCAGCACCTGGGTCTAATCCAGAAGCCCAGATTCGACCAAGACACGGACCACGTCGCGGTCAGAACCCGTGAACGGTAGTTCACTGCAACTCATTGCAGTATGCCATTCAACACGATCGTGCGAGGTCCATCGCGATCGGTCATCCAATAATGGAATAGTGTCGGTGAATGTGCAAGGTAAAACATCCAATGCAATCGTTACATGCTCAAGTTCATGGTACCAAGTTCCGATTGAGGGTAAGGGTTGGATGTTCCATCCAAATTCTTCATGAATTTCACGAACGATGGCCTCAGCAGAAGATTCGGTTGGCTCAAGTTTACCGCCTGGAAATTCCCAAGTGCCAGAATGAAGTTCATGTGGGGCACGACGGGCTAACAAGAACTGCTGTTCATGAGTGAACAAGGCGCCAGCGACCTTGAGAACAGGTTTGTGGACCAATCTAGCAAGGACATCTTCAACCAAAGCCAAACTTTGTTCGAAAGGGTACTTCTCGCGTGGAGGCAGATGAATAAACAGCGTTGGAATTGTTGAGGACTGAATGGCTTCTAGGGTCCGGTAGAGGGTTTCGTTGCAAAGAAAACGACCAGCATCAACAGATGGCGTTGCATCAATGTCCCAATCCTGCATCCATGTTTTAATTGGCGCAGTGCTCCACAAATCGCCTGAACCGGAAAGTGGCTCCGATGAAACCTGGCGGCCACTGTTGTCAGGTATTCGCATATCAAGTTCATTTTGAGCCCTCATTTCAAGGCGGGGCACTTTGCATGTCCCACAGACGCCAACATGCACAATGGCATCCCATGATTCGCCCGATAACAACCGCCGAGCAACGGCCAAACTGCCTTCCCGATCCACTTGCAGGATAACGCCTTCAACTTCGATTTCCACTTCCACTGAAGGCGTTTGCCGAACCTCCTTCCAGGGATCACTAAGCACCATAACAGGCGTGATTGCATGAACAATGTCTTGCGAGACATTGACGTCAGACCCTCCGAACGGCTCAAACCCGGTCAACAGCAATCGTTTCACGGTTGGGGGGAGAAGTGACAGTTTTTGATATCCATGCTTCCCATTCATGCGTCATCTTGACAAACACAAGAGGCTTCCATCAATTTAAGCCACAGGGGGGAAATGCGAATGGACGACATTATTGTGCAGTTTCCCACCCCTGAGAAAAGTCAATTGTCTGACCGAAGGGAAGTGAGGTTTTTCCGAGAGGTGTGGCGTCAGGTTACGTTCGGCGTTGGTGCTTGGGGCACCTTGCGCCCCTTGGTCGCTGCTTTGCTTGCAGCGGTTCCTTTTTTGTTCCTTGGGCAGCACTTCAACCGGCAACATCGCAAGGCCTTTGACTGGTCTTTGTTGCAAATCCCACTCGCACTCACGCTCGTTTTGTGGCTCGGTTTGTGGTTGTTTTCCATCTATGATGCATGGTCTACTGCAACAAAGGTTGGTACGGAGCCTGAAAGTTAAGGTTGCCAAAGTTGGTTTGTTGTTGACAACTCGCCGCTGGCCATTCCGCTCAAATCGTTCAAATCGTCCTGATCGAATTCGGTTGGCAAATCACCTGAGATAAAAGAACCAACAGAACGTGATTCAATCGCCCAGTACATTACTGAGTCTTCATTGTTTGAATGGCCCTTGTGTTCGCTGTCTTCATGATCTGCTGGGGAGGTGTAGACAAGATTCACCAATCCAAGCAAATGGCCTGCTTCGTGAACCAGAACGCTGTTTTCAACCTCTTCGGCCGATGGCCGGCCAAAGAACCCGGCTGCTCCATCCACTGAATCTCCAAAGATGGCTATGGTCGAAGCATCAACAGCAACCCCAAGAACGTCATCATTCTCATAGGTGTTTGAAGGGAAAATCACTTGCCATGTCAAAACTGAACCGTCACGGGGTTCCTGAGACTTTGCATCCCATGCCTTGTCCCTGACGTCTTGAGCGGTCCAAGTGCCTTCATGTTCAAAATCTGAGACTTCAAATTTCAACTCAACACCATTTGGCTTATCGCAGACTTGTTCTATTCGTTCAACGAGCATGTTTGTGCTGCTGGTTTCGGGTTTGTAGCCGGATTCGTAATCAATTTCGAGAATCAATTTCGAGTAGGTCCCTCCATCTAAGCATGCGAGGGTCAAACCGCCAGGTACACCAGGGTTTTCTGTGAGATCGCTAATCGCATTCGAAGCACCGATGCATCCAGATAAACCTGGAAGAAGGAGCACAATAAAAACGGTCAAGCCAAATGTCTGCTTTCCTTTCACAATCATCCCTCCAAGTCATGCCATTGAAACCTATGTTTACCAATCCTCTGGGATTTCAAGGGGTGAAAACAACTGACCGGGCCCTTGGGCACGGGCCAATTGAGATCGTGAAAGGGCCTCCCAAGGTCGTAAAGCGAGCAATCCTTCTGCGAGGGTGGCCTCGATTTCAACGAGCGTTACTCGGATCAAGGTCGACAGTATATCCATGCGGTCTTCATCAATAATTTTGAACACTTTTTCCAAATCAAAAGTTGCGCTTACATCGCCGGGAGTTCCTTCCTCAATTGGCCAAGGTGTTGTGATGCGTTCACTAAAGCTCTGCCCTGTCGATTCAATATGGGCGTCAAGTGATCGTGAGAGCCCAGCAATATGACGTCCAACCACGAGGCTCACTTCGATGAGCGGCATGTTGAGCTGATTGATGAGGTTGACAACGCGTTCCTGCATTGTCACCATGCCTTCAACGGCAGCATTAGGCTCGTCGCTCATGTCTAAACCTCATTTCAACGATTCGACATATTGCCAACCAAAATGATTCCATTGGTCTTGAGTCCAACCCTCTGGCAATCCTGTAGGTGGCAATGGAGGTGGTGCTGGCTGTGCTGCAACCGCAGGTGCAGGTTGCGCCGGTTGAGCGGGCACTGGAGCAACGGCTGCAGGTGGAGGTACAGCAGATTCAATGGTGGGAAGGGATTTTTCTGCACTCATTTCCTCCATCACGGCCTCTGTTTCATCGACGGCACCGCCTTCGAGAAGGTCGGTACGTATGCGACGATTCATGACAAGCATCCACATAGCGAGCGATAACGAAACAAGAGCAATCAGGTAAAGCACAATCGTAAAGGTGCTTTCAGCCGCTTGTTGGGCGAGAGCCTCTCCGTCTCGTACTGTTTCACCTTTCACAATAAGGGGGTCAACTGTTCGTCGATCCATCTCAACTTCGTCGACAAGGATAACCACACGGTATTCGACGGATTGACCTTGAGTCACATCAGCCACAGTAGCCAATCTGGCTTCACTGGTGCCGCCAGCAGATGCAACAACATCAACTCGAACCACTTCTGCCCAGAACCCGCCTTCAACAGCGCGCTGCAGGACAAAAGCAACGTCGCCTTTGCCACCTTGATTCAAGACTGAGAGATCAAGCGTGACTGCCTCGCCTTCGACTGGCGATGGGTTGCTCCATGACAAAACCGATGCTTCGTGGCCAAGTTCCATCAACGGGCCGACAAGAGCAAGCGGCCATGATGCAATTGGAGCGTCAATGGAGTTGTCCAAGGTGTCGAATGGGTTACCTGCTTCATCAGAACCAGAAACCCAAACGTCAACAACATATGATGGCAACAAAACGGTCGCTCCTGCATCTGTAAGATCGAGGTTACCTGTCCAGAAGAATTGTTCTCCAAATGGAGTTGTATCCGGAAGTGGGACGCTACCACGAGATATTTCTGCCTCACCGGCACGAACCCTGTAATGTAACACTGCAGGCTCTGTCAAGTCGAATCCGTAATCATCAATCGTTTCCAACATCACCAGAAGATCACCTGTTTCACCAATGGAAAGGGGTGAGCCAGAGGAGACTTCGTCAAGTGAAATTGCAGCAATTGTAGGTCTCGAACTGTCAACGGCAAGACGCACCCGAGGAATCACCGGGGTTTCATCCATGGCCAAACCGGGTAAATCATCCAAATCTAAGCGCAGGTCCAGATGACCAGAGCGAACTGAGGGGATCAGGAGGTCGAGGCTGAACTCGCCAGCCTCCCGCGTCGAAGTTCGCCAGATGTAATCGTAATCGCCAAAGGTGACATCGAAGGCACCAGCAGGTGCTGGCGTTTCATCTTCCGAAAACAGAACCCTTCCTGTCACGCGGAGGGCTTGTCCTGCACCGATCAGTGTTTCCTTGAACTCAGGATTGTAGTGGTTGGTACCGTCTCGAAGTTCGACGGCCCTGATGTGACCGTCCATTGTATCGAAGCGGAAGTCATTATCAAGGCTCCATGCATCATTTCCAAGTCCGGCTTTCGCCTCAAAGCAGGGGGTGATTTCACCCACGTTACATGGAAGGTCGGTGACAAGAATTTTAGGAATAACAAGCGTTTCTCCGTTGGTGTCATAGCTCTCAGGGAAGGTCCATGTCAGTTGGAACCTCGCAAGAATTTTGATGATGCTGTTGTTGTCTTCATCGATCGAAACTGAAGAATATAGATTTGAAACAGCAATGTTGTTGGAGCCAGATTCCATGATGGCCACTGGTTCCCCCTCCTCGTTCGCCATCAGTGAGATGAACACAGACGTGTCGTCGTCGTTGTAATCACCGCCAAGGGCCAACTGAACATATTGAATGTCCTGCCAACCGTTTCGGTCGGAGAGCACAATTTGAGCAGAGTAAGGAATTCCAGGGTGCAATGCTGCTTTGTCATCGTGACCTAAAATAGTGGAGTTGTCCAAATCCAATTCAGGTTCAAACTCAACCCTGATTTTGTATGTCCCGAGGTCGTTCTCCCAGTCCGGTTCAGTTTCACCTGGTGCGTATCCACATGGCTGATTAGAATCTGGACAGACCGGTCCCTGACCCATGGCAACTGCATTGTTTTGGGCGTCTTTACCCGTCACATAGTACGAGACTCGTTGACCGTGTGTGAGCATTGAATCATCGATGAGGCCTTGGAAAATATTGAGCCCTCCGGTTTTTATTTCGGGGGATGAAAGTGTTTTGATTTCGTATTCGTCCTCATTGGGAAGGCCATCGAAATTGTAGTCACTGCATCCAATAGCAGTGCTTGCTTTGCACCCAATCCAATAGTGCAGTGATATTTGATTTGGCGGATCAACGGAATCCTGTATGACGACGCTAAGTGACTGTCCACCCGGCGCTGGTGGGCCTGCGTGGCGCTCTTCACCATCGCCCGGAGTTGAAGACAAAACGAGCGGGGAGTTCCCGTCCAAAATCAAGCGTACAGAGTTGTAACCGGGATTTGCATAGCTTGAACCGTTTGGCAAATCTGCTGCCAGAACATAGAACACCATACCTCCAGGAGCCGATTCTAACGGTGAGTTGAACGTTATGTTGTATTCACCAAAAGCAGGGTTTTGTTCTGTTGCGAGAACAACAGGTTCGCCAATCGGGTCCCCATCATAGGTCACGTTTTGTCCGATGATGGTCAAGTTGAATTGACCGGCTGGAGGCGAGAGTTGAGTGCCTTGGAAATGGATTCCTCCCGTGAAGGTGAGGTTGAAACCGCCTCGAACCCAGTCGAGGTTATACAACTCCCGACCCGTTTCCTCATAGACTCGGACCCCATCAAGTTGGATGTCATTTTCCACGACTAAGTCAAGGGACGAAGTTTGCCATGCAGACACGGCAAGTCCGAGATCATCCTCCACCGAAATGAGGGCTTCTGTTCCTGCTTCATCATCCCAACTCCAGTCGATGGACATTGGCATACGAATCGACACAACACCCAGTGCATCTGTGGTGGAGGTGCAATTAGCGGTGTCAAACATCACGATCCCGTCGCCATCGCTGACAACATCACAGACATCACCGCGCTCCCAACTGAATGCAGGATTCTCACCATAGGAATTGTTCAGTGCAACAAGTGCATCCGTGACATAATCCACATCATCGCCTGGTGCAACTTTTGTGACGAGGTTGCGGTAGACACCATCTGGTGCTACAACGCCGCCCTCAAGGGATGCATCCACTGCACGCGTCTGCATTTTGTAAGCAATATCGATGTTGGATATTTTCACACGCCCGGAACTTGCAGCTTTCACCGCAATCGGGATCAAGACATCACCATCACCATTTTCAGGAACGGCTGCATTGAACGCTGCAATGAGTGTTGGTGCGTACTTCACATCGACTGAAACAATTGAATTATCACTCGCTTCAACGGTTGATTCATTGAGGAAAAGCAGGGATTCCCAATCCCAAACAAGGTCGTTGCCAATATCCAATCGAGGACGGTCAGGGTAGCCTTCTTCGTACTCCAAGAGCATCGAATCAATGGTTGGCGTGACGCTAGAATCACTGGTTGACATGCTGATTGCATAACGAACGGTAGAACCCGCTTCATCAGCAGTAAAACTGACTTCTTGTCCGTTCACAGCTGGCAGCCAACTGGATCCGTTGTCATTGGAAACTTGAATCTGAAGGGAGGTGCCCGGTGGTTCATCGGCAACCCATTGAGGGCGTACCTTGCCCACCTTCGTTCCAGCAGTGAAGGGGTCAGAAGTCCATGAGCCACTGGCCACATAAGAAGTTGCCATCTCAACATCAACCCACCACGAAACCGCAGTCGAGCCAATCAATTGAGCCTTCCAAACCAAATTTTGACCCGGATAAGCGAAGTGAATCGTTTCGTTTGAAGTCACAGATTCCCAGTGTGTACCATTATCTGCAGAAATCCAGTAATCGACCCGGTCTCCAGTTGAAGCCGCAGACCAGTATGTTTGCATGTTGGCTGCTACGATGTTTTCGGAGGCGGTAGTCACCGGTCCATACCATGTGGTCGTACCAGGTGCTGGAATAGTCTTATACTGCCACCCAGTTCCGTATTCTCGGTAATAAAGGGTCGATGAGGACCATGTGGAATATCCACAATCAACGGTCACAAAGCGACTTCCGTCAAACTGTAGCCCATAGCCCAGAGCTGAAACCAAGCGAGTTCCGAGTTGAGGGACAAGTGATGTCGAAGAGCCAGAAATGGACCAAGCCTCGAGTTGGTCCTTGTCATTGCCTGTTGAGCCTTGTTGGCATCGCATGAAGAAGGTGCTTTCGTTCACTTCCAAGCCCCGAACCTGTTGCCCAGTCTTACCGCATTCGAAGGACGTTCCAGAGGAGGAGGAATACGAGTACATGTTTGATCCACGAATGTATTGCCCGTCTGCTGTGTCTGAGAAGGTATAGGGGACGATTCTTCGCTGTGTATTATGAACAATCCAAACTTCATCGGTATTCCGATCATAAGCAATGGCTGTGTAGTCAGCATACTGAGGGGATACATCATACGAATCGATGCATGTCCATGTATCATCGCGTGAGATATCAAGTTCCAAAACCCGATGATACTGAGTTGGAGCAGATGAACTGTAATGATAACGGTAACCAGAAAGGATAGCAAACATTCGTTCATCGTCTGTGATGGTCCAATCACGGAAGCCGTAACTGCCATAGTAGGAACTTGGGTGAAGCGCTGCAATGGTGCAGTCCGCTTCATCAAGGGTGATTGTTGATTCTCGTGTTAGGTTGTTTGGATAGAGCCTTTGTACGATGTTATTGAAGTTGGAAGAACTCCAAGTCGACATGAAAAGCCAGTCGTGGTGCTTCAAGATGGCTCCTTGTGACTGCTTCACTAGGCTTGCAGCCGTCTTTAGGCTCTGTTGGGAGAACCGACTTTCTGTTGCATTGGAGGTGTGAGGCTGACGCAAAGCATAGGAACCATTGTCCAGCCAAGCATCAGAACTTGAATCTGCAACTTCATCATAGCCGTGGGGGAAAAAGGAGTTGCTGGTGTTTGCAAACGCCAGACTTACATCACCGCTGCGAGCATCTGCAGAGGAGGGGGCGCCAGCAATCCAATCTGACCGATCATCATCGACAATTTGAGACCAACCTGTTGCAGATGCGCCAGAGAGCGTCATGCTGACATCAGTGATTTTAGCCCCTTTAGGAAGAGCAATTTGCGCTCCTATGTCTGGGTTACCGCCTTGGTAAAGGGCGACGTATTCTGTCGACCCGTCTGAAAACTCGTACACGTGCCTGGCTACACCAGATGCATCTGCAGGCTGGACCATCACGTCGGCGAACGGCGACATTGGCGAAAGCACCATGATGGCAAAGAGCAGGAACATCACGCCGCGGCCGGCTGGAATATTGTCTTGCATAACGCGTCCCATAGTCAAGCACATGCGGCTCAGGCTTTAGACAATACGCCGTACTGTGAAGGGCCTATGGTCAGCCGGTTTGACGAGAATCGTAGCGAATGGGGGAAGAATCGCCCCGAATGCCATCTTCTTCATCGTCATGAACTTCAAACCAATCCACCATCCAATCACCGTCTGTATCCCAGTTTGTGGGGTCGGTTCCCTCAGCAATGTGATCGTTATCATGGTCGAGAAGGTACCAACCGTACTCATGTTCACCAACAGCCCTCACGGGGGCTGAGAAGGGTGACCCTTGGTAGTAAATGTCCCAAGCATCCGTCCAGTTACCAGCCAGATGAACTTCATCGTCCCCGGCATCAAGAGAAAGGAAGTTTGTGTCCTTGTCATCAACAATGTAGGCGAACCGAATGTCGTTGGAAAAGGATTGATCCATTTTCAAGTAGTTCTCTGTGCTTGAACCAGTTTCGTCCAAATTGAGCATAGCGGCACGGAATTGCCACCACTCCAGCACCACTTGGCCATCATAAATCAAGCCGCTAAGTCGAACTCCGTTCGGCGAGGCAAAGTCGCTGTCGGTTACGGCATAGAATTCCTGGAAGTTCGTGTATGGTTCGTAAACACATCCTGCACCGGTACAATCCCAATTGCCATCCTGATCAGGGTCCAAGTTTGCATCGACGGGGTCCGCAGGGTCCATTGTGAACCAAGTGAAGGTCAGGTCTGGACGGCTGAGAATGCCCTCTGCACCTTGTTGAGAAAGTGGGAGGCACGAGTTGGTGTCCGTAGTGCATGGACCGCCGGTTGCAGCATCAATCCAAACCACTCGAATCTGCAAGAACGAGCTGAAGTTGTCGTTGGATTCATTCCAGGCCTTGGAGTACTCATACCAGTCTGGAATCATATCGCCGTCAGTGTCGTTATCGCTCGGATTAATTCCGTACTTGAACACCTCACGCCCGTCGGAAAGGTTGTAATCGGGTTCATGAGCTACCACAACACCGTTTGACAATGTGGTGGTGTAGGTAACGCTGTCGCCATCTGAATCGTTGAGGTCCGGACGAGTTTGATTGTCCCATTCCATCCAATTCGTGAACGGCAGATCGCCTAAACCTGGTTGGACCACATCAGATGAAGGCGTAAAGACCCGTTCTAACCAAGTTCCCTGTCGGGCAGGTATGTCGAATACGGTTCGGCCATACCAACCGTCCCGGTCTCCATCATAGTCAACGTCCCATGGATTGATTGGGTTTGCCGCCCAGTGGTTCAATGTTGACGGGTCTTCCATGCCGTAGAGGGCATAACAGAATTCCCAGCCATCGCTGATGCCATCGCCATCTGAATCGTCGCTGGTCGGATCAGCCACACCGATCAGGGTCTGATTGAAGTTGTCGAAGTAAAATTCGTTGATTTTGAGCATCCGTGCAGCGCTTTCAGGGGACTTTTCGATAAAGTCACCGTAAATTGCATTCTTTGCTTGGGCGAGCGACATCCCAGTTTCCTCGACATAGGCAGCCATTGCATCTTCACCGAAGTCAATAATGCCAAGAGCAGCAGGTACAGAATTTCGTTCGCTGTACTTGCCCCATGTCCGAGATTCCCATTCACGTAAATTCGTAAAGACTTCATCCTCAGTAAGTTGACCGTCACCATTACAATCGTAGCTATCGCCATCGCTGTCAAGATTGACATCGTTGTCGATTAATGGATTCATGCTCCAACGGTTTTCATCCAGGTCCCAAACGGTGAACCAGTATTCGAATCCATCGTACATTCCATCATCGTCTGTGTCCGGGTTCGTTGGATCCGTCATTCCTAAGAGGATCGAAATGATTGCATTTGGAGGTTCACCTTGTTGCCAGCCATTGAAGTCTGTAAGCAAGCGCTTGCCGCGTGTCTCTTTGGTGATGAGGATGTTAAACACGCGCTGGGCCTTTTCTGTGGCTTGCTGTGCATCACCATCAACGTGGAGCAGAGGTGCATCGCTTGGCGGTTCGATGCCATTTTCAGGGTTCGAAGTTGCTAGAGCAAATTCTTGTGAATCGATCAGTCCATCGCCGTCACCATCGAAATTTCCGTCACCAGCAACCAAGGGGTTGAGTGTCCAAGTTTCAGCCGAAAGGTTCCAAGCAGTGAACAAATGTTCGATACCGTCAATCATGCCATCACCGTCTGTGTCGACGTTGTTGGGGTCAGAAGTCCAACCACTGATGTTGATTTGTTCTTGAGTCAAAAACGACCCGAACGAGGATGTGGTCGAAATGCTCGGCCATTGCTGAAGGGCAAAAGCAGAGCCAACGGTGGTCACAAACCACTGAGGTGAAGACCGGTTTTGATCCGTTTCGCTGTATTCAGGTGCAATAGCGTTGTACTCTTCCCAGTTGGCCATACCATCATCGTCAGCATCTTGCCAACGGTCGGCAGCATCGAGAGGGTTGAGGGTCCAAGCATCAGCTAGGATGTCCCAGCGGGCAAACCAAATCTCCCAACCGTCAGGCATACCGTCATTGTCGCTGTCGGCATCGAAGGGGTCTGAGGCTCCAATGCTTGTCACCGGTTGTGTGGCCGTAACCGCACCGGATGCCCGCGCACCAAAGGTCGCTTCAGGTGCGCCGTAATCCGTAATGTTCTGGAATAAGTCTGTACTGAATCCGTCTGGAAGTGGCACGCCAGACATTGTCGTGTTGCCATTAAACAAATCTGAACGAACGTGGAACTCAAGCCAGTTCACAAAGGCCTCGTTTTGTTCAAGTTGCCCGTTGCGGTTGACGTCATAGCCGTCTCCATCAGGGTTTTCGAATAAATCTGAACCATTAAGCGGGTTAACGCCAACCCTCGAGGGGTCCCAATTACAAGCACCATCTGATTCCCACCCGTCTGGAAGAGAATCGCCGTCGGAGTCGATGTTGTTTGGATCTGCAGTAAACCAATTTACGGCAGATTCTGCTGACTCTCCGTGGCTTTCGAGCAAGAGGCCTTCCAAGGCAGCGCCTTTGACCAAGGACCATTGGTATTCACAAAGGTTGGGCAGCCCGTCACGGTCCGCATCCCAATTTGCATCATCGGCACGGTTTGGATCAAGCGACCAGTTGTTGCCTCCAGTGAAGCTCGAGCCAACCCAACGCCTGTGGGTTATTTCCCAGCCATCTGGCATTCCGTCACCGTCGCTGTCAAAGTTTGTTGGATCCGTTCCAACATCACTGGAAGATAATCCAAGATAGGTTGCGTTTGCAGCAGAACCTGCAGCATCGTCACAGACATACACCAGTTGGACCGTATAGTGACACCAAAGATTGCTCGTCTGGTAAAAGAAACCGAAGTATTCCTCGCCATCACCTAATCCGTCGCCATCCGTGTCACCCTCCCTCGGGTTCGTGGAATTGTATCCTTCAGGAGTTGTTTTCTCGTATCTAAATTCATCAAGGTTTGTCCACAAGCGTTCCAAGAAGCCGTCACTGGCCTGATCGAGGTCAAGACCGTCACCGTCCATATCAAGCAATGCATCCCAAGGATCGGTTGGATCCAGGCCATTGGCCACCTCCCAACCATCTGGCATGCCATCATTATCTGAATCGTTTGCGCCCGGATTCATGAGTTCAAGATTCGCATATTGACCAGGGGCAGCACCGGTAAGGATGGTGATGTTGCCGTCAAGGTTAACCCAGTTCAATGTGGTTAATTCACCGTACACTGGGGCTTGGTCTTGCAATCCATACACTGCTGTGTAATCACCAGAAACGGCCCAAAGCCCCTTTTGGGAGCCAATAAGCAATTCATCACCTGTTGGGAAAATGGTGTGGATGTTGTTGAGGTCCCGAGTGAACTTCCCTTCGATACCTGGGTGTTCGAGCAGACCACTGTGCGTGATGCTGTTGTCAAGGACAGACATCCGATGCAACCCTGATGGGGTACCGAACCACAGCACCTGTGCATTGTTTGCGTTCGGTCCATCGAGCACCAGTGTTCGAACTTCAGCAGGGTTTTCGACCATGCCGAGAGAAAGTGAACGTAATTCATCGATGTTGGTTGGAATTGGCGTTGATTCCGTGGTGTAATGGAACCTCCAAGTTGGCGTAAATTCGTCGCGAGCAGTTGGCGTCTCTGCCACGACAAGGCCACGGTCAGTACCAATAAACAGCATCATTGTGCCGCCACCAGCAGCACCATGTGCAATGGATGTCACGCTCGCATTTGATTCGCTTAAGATCGAGGTGAGTGAGGTGGATATCTCAGAACTTTGGACAAAGGCGGCTGCTGAATTAATTTCAATCACGGCGCCAGCACCATTGTCACCCAAAGCCAACAACTGTAGATTTTGGCCTTCAATATCGAGTTGCGCCATAACGTTCAACCCGTCACCCATGCTCCATGACCATTCGCTTAATTCTGCAAAAGAACCGTCAGCTTGGAGGGGAGCAACAGCCATTCCTGCACTTGTAGCAAGAGCAATCCCAAAGGCATCGTCACCAGCCAAAAGAAGGTGAGCATCGTTCACTTCAATGCCCTGAGGCATCCACTGGTCAACGCTTGTTTCCTCAGCGAGATCCATGAACGTCAAGCCGTATTTTGTGGCCACATAAACATTCGAACCGTCGGTTTCAATGTCACGAATGTCATAGTGAATCACACTCAATGCATCAGCAGCAGCAGTGAACGAAAGCGGTACGAGAGTCGAAGTGCCTTCATCCGCACCATATGCAACGGTTTTCAGACCAGCCATGACCGTATTTCCGTCGTCTTCATGAACAAGGTATTCTTCCAAAGTCGAAAGGGCTTCACCAAGTTTGATCGCCGTCATCGTTCGACTCACGTCCGGCGAAATTCCACCGTCACGATTTGCATCCCAGCCATCGTTGTCATAGTCAACAAGGGCGTTGGTTCTGTTTAATGGGTCAAGACCAAAATGAACTTCCCACCCATCAGGAATCCCGTCACCAAATGAAGGGAACAGGCGGCGAATGGAAAAGCCGTCCCAGTGGTAGCGATCCGAATCGTCCAGAAGTGGGTCTGTACCCAACCACAAATCTTCATCAACCACATTTGTAGCGTTTGTTGTACAGGCATCAAGGATATTCTTGAAGGTCGCATTTGCCCCGGTTGGGATGAATGGCCAATTCACCAAAATAGACCCCTCTGGTAGCGATGCTGAACACCACAACCCATCCAGTTCATTGGTGTGGTTGGAAGGCGTTCCTTGGCTGTATTCTTCTGGAGAAGTGAAGCGTTCGGTCACGGAGAGTTCTCCATCCCGGTTGACGTCAAACCCATCTTCATCAGGGTCGTCGGTCAAATCACTCGCATTCAGTGGGTCAAAAGCAGGACACACATAACGCAGTGTAAACATATCAAACCCGCCGGTTCTGTGGCACATGTAGGCTTCATACCCATCTGGCATTCCGTCGCCATCAGTGTCTGAAACCCGTGGATCGAGGTAACTGCGCTCTCCTGCTTCGTCGACCGTTCCGGTCAGGCCTCTTGGGAATCCAGAAGCAGTGCAATTTGCAGGATATGGCCAACAGTATTCCTCTGTTGCGTTCAATCCGTCACGATCATGGTCGACGAAAGCGTCCGATGCGTCTTCTCGATTCATCCCCGGCATGAAGACATCACGTCCGTCAATGGTGGTCCAGTTCATCCAAGATTCGAACAAATTTTCATGAACATCAGGGATTTTGTCCCCGTCCGTGTCTGTCGAAGGCGGCTTTTCCCCTTCCGTCACCTTGGGGTGAACGCTTGAAACCGAAGAAACCGCAGGAAACTGAGACATGAAAACAAGGCTTGCTACTACAGCAAGGGTGGTGAGAAGAGTGGTTAGGCTTCGTCGCATTGTATCACCGGGGGCTAAGCCGTAGGCTTCGCTAACCTTCAACCTCAAATCGACACTTATGAGGATGATGGAACGATGTTCGGACAATTTGAATTTCGAATGGCTTATTTTAGGGGCCAATGGAGCATCTCATTTCTCCAATGACCCGTAGGGATTGGGTGCAAAAGGAACAAAGTACAGCGAATTGTATCGCTTTGTTCAAAGTCCGAACGCGTTCCCGTCGATGTGAACTCCCATGACGATGAGCATCACGCACCTTGGAACCGGCAGTCGCGGCAACGCGACTTTGCTGGAAACAGAGGGCGTCAAGGTGTTGATCGACCAAGGCTTTAGTGGCGCACAGCTGGAAAAGCGACTAAAACGCTTGGGCATCAACCCCACAGAAATCGATTGTATTTTCATCAGCCACCACCATGGCGACCACGGTGGAGGTGCTTGCATTGCACAGAAGCGATGGGGTTTGCAAATATTGGCCAATGAACGAACGGCTCAGGAACTCGGTCTTGATCCAGAACTTACCTCCTATTTCTCCGCACTTGATGTTGTCCGAGTGGGTGATGATTTGGCGATCCTCCCCGTCCCCGTACCCCACGCTGGTTCAGACAACGTGGCATTCGTGGCAAGTCATGGTGGAGAACGAGCTGCAATCATCACCGACCTTGGGTCATGGACCGATGAATTAGTGACGCATGTACGTGGTTGTGAGTACATCGCAATTGAAGCAAACTATGACCATAACCGACTGATGAATGGCCCCTATCCATATTCTCTGAAGGATCGAATCAGCGGCCGAGGAGGTCACTTGTCGAACGACCAGACTGGAGCATTTCTTGCTCATGTTTGCACCCCTTCAACTCGAAGCATCAGTCTAACGCACCTTTCTGAAAAAAACAATCAACCTCACCTCGCTGAATCAACGGTGCTTTACCACATCGATGAGGTGTTTTCCGGAGACATTGCAATTTCACTCCAGGATGGACCCGAATACACACACTACATCGGTAAACCCGTCGAAGATGATCGAGAGAAATCAAACGACTCCCTTGAAGCATAACCCCCGAATTCAACCACTGCAACACCTGTTGAAAGGTGAAGGGCTAAATGGTACCGAACCTTGTGTGGGGTGTGGACACTGAAGCCTGCTTCGTTTCGCGTCCGTCCTTGCGAAGGGACGACCGTGCAGTAAGCGAAGTTCTTGGCGTGGTTATGCTCTTAGCCATGGTCATCACAATTATGGGTGGTGTGTGGATTTTCCTCAACCCTTACCTTACCGATTTCGAAGACAACACGAATTGGAACAGTGCCGTCGGCATCTCTGAGCGATTCCAGGACCGCATCGATGTCGCAGGGGCCTCTCCCGAAGGCACGGGCATCCGGCATACATTGGCCCTACAGTCAACCTACATCCGTCCGATTGACAAGGTGGAAACATGGACCATTTCTGCAGATGTTGTCGCCACCGATCAGGTCAACGTACGCCATGTCAACCTGACGACCCTTGGTATCAAAGCAATGAATGAAACGGCTCGTTCTTTATCGATAGAAACACCAACAGGCCTTGAGTCAGTCAACTTTTCAGCCTCTCATGAAGAAGTGCTTGTGAGGCATAATTCCTCGAGAGAACATTGGATGGTAATCACTGTCTATGACGAAACATTGAATCCGTTACACCGCACTTTGAGTTACGCGCTTTCCGGGATTCAAATCACCACATCACTTGGCCAAGGAGAACATGAACTCGCCCTCATGAACAATGCAAGAGTGGAGCACTTTCCAAATCAACCATGGCAGGTTACCTCCTACCCAAGCGTGGGTCTTGACCAACTGGTTGACGGAGAATACAGGCTCTCTATGCTCCTCTCTGACGTCACTATCAACGGATCTCTCGGCACGGGGAACAACATTGGAATGAACATGCTCTCGTTGGGACCGATGACATTGTTCACCGGCCAAGCCTACAACCTACGGTTCACGGTCTTGAACGAATTGAACGACCTCATCACACCACAATACCATGACAGTTGGTTGGATGAATACAACCTCAATCGTGCCTCTGGTACATTGGACACGTTCGTCGGCTATGGACCGTATGAACGAGCCAGTGGCGCTGATGGGTTCACCGTAGACACACACGGGATTCCGTTGTACCTGGAAGTCGATGTCCAGCGCGTGGAGGTGAGCCGTTGAAGTCAAATCTCCAACGTAACGAAGAGGCTGTTTCAGCTGCGGTAGCAACTGTATTGATGTTCGGCGGGGTTCTTTCCATTATCGGTATGATGATGGTATCGATGATACCAGTGATCGAAGAACTCGAAGGCTCAGTTGAGCGGCATGACATGTCTGCCCAAATGTCCCTTTTGGCACACCAGACCTCTGCTTTGAGCGAAAAAGGAATGCCGGGTGATTCAACATCAATCGACCTGATTCCAGTCGATGGAAGCCTTGAGTGGCAACACATGCAGAGTGGCATGTGGTATGCTGCGACATGGCATGAAGATATGTCGTTCAGGATGCGCGGGGCCCTCGACTTTGACGATGAACTCGAAGTTCGCCACCCCGAGACCGTCAACACCGCCCTTTGCATTGACGACCTTCGCCTTGGACCATCCAACCCGTTTTACTACACGGTTCCAGAATGGACTGAAAAAGTGACGTTCACCGTCGCACCCGGACTCGCTATCCCTCTCGGCCCAGTTGATGTGGATGTCATTGTTGATGGTACGGTGACCCGAACCATTGAGTTGATGGTTGATGGTATGCATGTCATCGATGCCCTCAGCCAAGATAAATTCACTCTTGCTTCAAGCCATGAACTGAACGTATTTGTTGAGCGGGGGGCGGGCGGCACCGCACTCGTCTCTCCGAATGATGCAAGTCCAATCGACCAGACCGGTCGCTCCTGGTCCGTACCTTTACCTTCAGGAACAAGCAGACTGCATTTGATCAGCGATGATGCGAATCAGATCAGTGTCACCAATGAGACCACGACCCAAACATTCTATGCTCTTCCCAGTGGACAAAATCAGGTCGGTGTGGCTTATTCACACACCATCATTCGCTCAACGCCAGGAGTGGTCCACGTGTCTTCGAGCGACGCATCTCGACTCATTGTTCAAACCTCTCTTGCCGCGAACAGAGGCATTGTCTCTTTGCCGAGCACTGATGGTCAACTTCTCGGCCATGCATTCATCGCCCCGGCTCTTTCAGGCGACATGATGTTCACCAACCCAGGTACATCCTCCTCAACCGTCACTTGGCGAGGTGGTGGCATCTCAGTTGCGCCAAATCAGAGCATCGCCTTTGCATGGCCTCCTGCCGGCGTCAATGGTGCACCATTGGTCGAATCTGAAGGCGATGTGTTTCTCACATGGCGTGGGGCGCAAAGCGGTGAAGGTGCGAACACATCTGGCTTATTCACCCACGCAGCCGATGATACAGGTGCGAGCACAGGTCAGCATCACACCTTCCATCTTGAAGATTCAACCCTGAACCAATCCGTGCACCTCATGAGAGCTGGACAGACCGTTGTATGGAACATGACTGGAGCATCTGAAGAAAATGGAAGTATGTTTGAGGAAAACGAAGTTCAGCAGGTCAACCTCACTGAGGGCATAACGACCCTCTTGGTTACAGACGGGCATACACTACGTGCGACGCGAATCAGTGGAGACAGCGGTTTGCATCAGCTTCTGCACGATGGTGAACAACGCTGTTTGACCATCGGTGTTGAGGCCAGCGGGTGGATTGCGATGAAATTACCATGGACCACGATGAGTGGCCGGGGTGAAGTTGATCTGAAAAACGCCTGGAAGTCAG
>MDSY01056716.1_pt1 | contig 32781 bp, 39 predicted proteins | sample 811131 | NCBI WGS metagenome assembly MDSY01 (sample SAMN05326643, study PRJNA326480) | marine metagenome | isolation source: seawater | place: Atlantic Ocean: South West | collected 2010 | reverse complement strand
TAACAAAAAAACATAAGATATTTTCTAATAAGGATTTAAATAAATGTATATACTATATACGCAACAAAACTGGTGTAAGTAAACTATAAATAATAACTCACCATTATGTAAATGCGAGACAATATGTAGTGAATTTACTGTTTCATAAATTGATGTATAGATTAGAATATTAGACAATACTCTAAAATGGATCACGATCATTATCTCGAGTGGCAAAAAAGTGAACGCATTCACAAAGAAAATCTCTTTCCTTATTATGCTTCTTTCATGTGTCTTAAAGAGACGAATGCGGGTCCAAGAGAAGTTCAAAGTGAACATACTAACTCTTGTATACTACTTCCAGCACGTGAAAATCTAAAACATCTCTGTGTCTTGCCTAAAGGTCACAAAGGGAAGTGTTGTCATCATTATGATGGTATGTTTACAAATAATGATTTATCCAAAAAACTTAAAAAAAAATGTGAAACAGCTATTTATAAAACGCCGGGAAATGATGATTATGTTTATAAAAACCGCGCCAGTCGTCTCTTCCCTATTGTTCTTTCAAATTCAGAAGGAAGAAAAATCCGCGATAAAACGGTAAAAAAATCTTGTGCTATTCCGCTACAAGACGCCTCTACACCATTTCATTTGGCAGCCGCTTTTATAGATTTTATGGTATTTATATGTAATATAGAAGGAATTGAAAAACTTTTAAATACTGACTACGCCCATTTTACAATAGTACAAAACATGTTAACCCTTCATAAAGAACATCTTATTAAAAAATATGCTCCTCGAAAACTATTTGATGAGGAAGGGTATACTATCTGTGTGATTTCACAGCAAAGATGCAAATTAGAGAATTTTTGTGATCATACTAGAGATATGCGGACAGATTGTCGTGATACGGATATTCAAATGGGTCACGTTGAGAGTAGGAGTGATCATGTAGTATCTATTCGCGGTGAAAATCTACTACCCATGTCTCGACGTGGAAATCTACTTATAGGTGAACATAATTTTATGGAAAATACGTGGATTGAACAATTGCAACGAATAGTTCAGTTACACAATTGACCTCTAATATACTCACAATATTTTTCTTCTCGTTCTATCAATATACAGTTTCGCCCCATTTGTTTACACGCATAACCTAATGACCCCGAACCCGCAAAACAATCCAATACCATATCTCCTTCATCCGTAGTATGAGCTATGATATTTTTTAATAGATCTATTGGTTTAGGGGTGATATGTACAGGACATCGTTTCGCCATGTCATAATTCCAAACACTATGATCTGTTTTCATATTGTTAAACTTTGGAACGATATCTTCGTAAGTAAGACCAAGATGCTTTTCAATAGGTTTTATGGTTTCACGAGTAGGTTGATTTTTCCCTGTTTCTAAATTACTATACCAACCGGTCAATCCACCGGTTTTACTAAGAATTTCCTGTGATATAGTGATTTGATTTACTTTAAGACGGGTTCTCGCTTCTTTTAATTTATAACTGTTGTCAAACGTATAAAACAATATATATTCGGCCATTTTATTGAAGGTGTGCATTTCATTTTTTACGACAAAACCATCCATGAACCCTTTTCGCGGAGAACCCTCAAACCGCTTATTCCATACAATCATTTGGTTAAACTTAAAACGAGTGTGTTGTTTGATATTCATCATTAATTCGCTAATGGTCTCCATGTCGTTGTGAAACATAAAGAAACTACCATTGTCACGCAATTTCATTTCCAATTTTTTGATCACTGTTAGCATAAATTCTTGATAATTTGAAATAGAATCCCACGTATCTTTACCAATATTGTACGGCGGATCAATACAAATCAATTGAACTGTTTTATCTGGCAATGTATCAAGTTCCGTAAGACAATCTCCATTCTTAAGTGTAATAGATGCCATGTGTATCCGCAACTAAGGAATGCGTATTTTATTTTCAATTTATAATTTTATATTTCATTGTTTCATCTATAATTTCTGGATAATCTGATCTCATTAAATCATCTAGTTGAAACTTTAAATATTGACTTTTTTTTAATTTATTTAAACAATTTTCTCTACTTATAATCCGATAATGATAACAAAGTAGATAGCCATTTTTTATATGTTTTTCTCTTAAGTTGGGATAATATTTTGTATTTAATTTTCGTTTTGATTTATCAATGCTATCAACAATAAATAGATTTACATAAATTGAAATTCTTATTTCTATTTATGTGCAACAGTACTTATGATGGATCTTTGTCTAGCAACCTTGTCTTCTTCTAGCTTTATATCTACCTTATCAGCTATCAAGGTGTATTTGTTTTGGAATACCATGCACTGGGGAGCAATTCAAATCTATCACCAGTTTTGTGCTCCAAAAACACTTGTTGGATACATAATGACTCCTATTATGACACAGACACCACACTGTAAAACCCTAGACTGGTTTCATCGTGCGTCTACGGATGCCTTTAATAATATTAGTATCCTTGTTATTACTTGGGGTACTACTTTTGTATCTAATTGGTTTACCATAAACAAAAAATAATGTCTTGTATTATACTATGTCTCTTGGTGTAAAGGAAATACCACATCCACACGTCGCAGTAGTTTTTTTATCCACACCATACACAAACTTACTTTCATAGATTCCTTTGCTAAAATCCTCAAACTGATAATCGATGGTTGTTCCTATTAAATACAGTTCCGATAACGGATCTATATAGACTTTATGCACACCATTGGAAACGCAATTAGGTTTTTGCATCATGAGTTGTTCGTGATTGTCGTCGGTTAATACCGACAAATCAAAATTAAACCCATTGCATCCGCCACCACGAGCACCAAATAAAAAACCATGCGCGCCAGGCGCTTTTTCTAAAATAGTACCCATTTTTTTCCACGCTTCTTTTGTGACAGATATCATTATATAGTAGAATAGAATGTTTTTATCTAAATAATATATATCCTTATGCACGACATCATTATTGTAGGTGGAGGCATATCCGGTCTGTATTTAGCGTATCTACTTTCCACCAAAACCTCTAAAAAAATCATGCTATTGGAAAAAAGCAACCGATTGGGCGGACTAATTGATTCACGATTCGAAAGTTTCCAAAAAGGGTCTCGCCAAACTCGCAAAAAAACACAAATGACAAAGTACGAGGCCGGCGGGGCTGTGGTCTATGATCACCAAAAACACATGCTACGATTATTAAAGGAATTAACTATTGAAACCAACAAGCTTCCTTTTGATAGCGAAGGAAACCATCTAAAAGAATTGCGAGAAGAAGGTCGGGCGCAACCCCTGGCAAAAAGCGAAAACAAACGCTATATCGCCTTATTGAAAAAAGTATTTGCTTTTATGGACAAGAAAAAAGAAACCTACTGCCGCCAATACACCTTGGAACAAATATGTATTCAAGTGGTCGGGTTCCAAGACACTCGCTTTCTTGAGTTTTGTTATGGATATGCCGGGGAGTTTAGAGTTGCAAGCTCGGTTGTGGCGAGAAAAAATATTGAAAATGAAGTGTTTCATAGCAAAAATATCCTTTTCTTTAAAAATGGTTATGAACGCGTCATTGATCGTTTAGCGGAAGCCGTCCAAGACAAGGTAACCATTCATCTCAACAAGGAAGTTATTCATTTTAATGAACATAAAGACGGACATTACACCGTAAATACAAAGGACGGTCACTACATTACCCGGCAATTGGTCTTTATGGTTCCTCAACAAGTTCTCGCCAAAATGGATCGGTCTTTTCATCCAGAAGAGATAACCAAATTAAACTGTGTTGAACCCATTAGTTTATGCCGTGTATTCCACAAGTATAATGTGCAAAAAGGCGAGAACAAATGGGTGGAAAAGGTGAAATATGCTACGGTGAATAACGCGTTGCGGCAGGTGATACCTGCTAACAAAAAGAAGGGACTCTTGCAAATTAGTTATAGTGATTGGTATTTTGCTGATTTTTGGGGAAAGCTAAATGATAAGCAAAGCAAAAAACTAACGCAATCATTAGTAAAAGAAACGTATCCAAACGCAAAGATAAAACCGCCCACATGGACCAAAACGCATTATTGGAAGGGAGCCATTCATTTCTGGAAACCCAATTGCAATGAGCGTTCGTTGTATAATAGTATAACTCATATGCGGAAAAATCTTTTTATAGGTGGCGAGAGTTTTAGTTTAAATCAAGGGTGGTGCGAAGGAGCCATACAAACCAGCGAGAAAATATTCAAACTTTTAGAATAAAAATAGTTGCTTATTATATATTTATGAGACGTAGCAGACAAAGACCAAGTAGCACACAAAGTAGATTACGGTTTATACGACAACGACGGAGGATCGCGGCGGAGGAGGCGGATGAGTTGCGGTGGTGGGAGCAGCGGCAGCGGTATTGGCAGAGGGTCTATGGCATGCCGTTGACTACTAAACACTCCGCCGGCATCTATCCAGAAGTGACTGCTAGGAGAAAAAGGCCAAATTGGTTTTATTTTAGAAATCCTTTTCGCGCGGACACGCGTATAGCTGATGTGGAGGATCGGTATATAGGTCAAGCAACGCCTGTGCATACCATCAATGAATATAACATGTCGTATATAACACCAACAGCACACCTTATCTCACCCCCTAATGTGCAGGAAGCAATACCTGCCTCCAGTGGTGGCACCAAGCACCACAGGCGCACCAAGCACCACAGGCGCACCAAGCACCACAGGCGCACCAAGCACCACAGGCGTACCAAGCACCACAGGCGTACCAAGCACCACAGGCGCACAAAGCATCGCCGGCGCACCAAGCACCGTCGCAAGCGATCTTAATAGTATCTCTACAAAATCAATTAAAAAGTTATTTAGACATATAGTTATATGACGTTAGATTTATCTAAAATACCAAAAGATATTATAGATAAACACATTATACCTTATAGTTACAGTCCTCAACCAGCCGAACTAGTAAAAGATATTAAAACGTTTCATTTAACCTTGACGAAACTATTTGAAATGTTTTACGATGTGTATGAAAAACATCCTGATGGTAAACCAGGTATTCATTCGTTAGTAAAGTCAAGTATAGTAAGATATATAATTACATCGGAATATGATAATTCTAAAGAAAATGCGGATGCGTTTTTTCGAAAAATATTGTGGCGAATCCCTACTGGTGATGATAGATGTGAATTGTATATGATACGAAAAATATGGGGTAGCATAACTCCGGTACTTCGTTTAAAGTGCTTAATGCATTACTATCGCTATTTTACGAATCCAGTAGCACAAGATTCATAAATACATTTATGGCGATGATTTGATATCGGATAGTGTAATCGTTAGAGGTTCTTTAAACGCGAGTAAACTCCTAAATGTTTTTGTTTTTTTGTAATCAACCGTAGATTTAAATTCTTGGAATAGTTCGAGGGCATAGTGTCGTGTTACATTGTTTTCCATTACATTGCTTAGTACATTTGTCATTTGGGAAGGAGTGATTAGAGTTTGAAAACGTTCTTGATATTCGTATTCGATGGTAGAATATAATTTCATAAAGAACACCATGCTTTGGATTTCATTCCAATCGCTAAAGTAGGTATCATAAAATTCGCGAAATTGCGGATTAGACATAATAGTTACTAAATCTTTAAAAAAAGGATTTTGAATTTCATTATCCTTTTTTTTTACTAAATCCATTATCTAGTTTCTCTAAAGATTTCTTTAAATAGATTACGAAGTTTCTTCCCTTATCATACACGGATGCATTTTTTTATGACTTAACTGATAAAAGTTGGAACACTCATCATCCTCCCCTAGTGTATGGCACTTGGCCTGACCTCCCGAATAGTCATCTTTGTCATCATTCGTTAGAATAGTATTCCTATCAGGGACGCATTTACTGGTACCATGTCCTTTGTGTCCTTTATTACCTTCAACAAATCCTTCTTCAATGCCAAGAAAATTAGTAAATAGGGGAAGGACAATAACTACTAATAAAAAGATACAACATAGCTTTTTAAGTTCTGTGTTTTTCATTATATAGTATTTCTATATTTTATTTTATTTATATTTACAATGATAGGTATCAGTACCTTGTTCTACTTTATATCCATCACAATTAGTGGTATCACTTAGGACATTGCAATTTGCATCAGGACGATCTTCACCGTTAATATTAATATATATTCTACCCTTATTATCAAAGGTATTATTATTTGGTTGATATGAAGTGTAACATTGGTCATATTGTTCTTTAACTGACATCATTATATCTATAGTATAAAGAATACACATCATAATTACAAGTAAAAAGACTACCTTATTTAATGTTTTTCGTTTAATCATTATATATTTGTTGGTATTTTTTTATCGTTGTTTTTTTTTCTTATTTCTTTTCCCCTTTTTTTGTTTGGATTTGTTTTTTCCATTCTTAGAGTGCTTACGCGGTTTCGTTAGTGATTTCATACGTTTTCTTGTAATAGAATGAATACCCCAAGTATATTTAATAGTATTATTGTGCTTGTATTTTCGTGCGGTACGAGGCATATACTATACCTAAAGATTATAAAGTGCGGAAAAATGATAAGATTTTTAAATTTAGGATATTACAAATGGAAAACTTTTATATTGTATCGGTCACGATATCTATTTTTTATGTAGTACTTAAATTCATAGAAATGAGATTTGTCTCTAAAGAACATATAGCAATCAAAGAAATTATGCGCGATACTATAATGGTATTTATAAGTACGGTAGGTGGAATGTTTATCATTGATCAAATAAAACCTTTAGGTACAGTTATTAAAACGAGTACAGGTACACAACCACCATCGGTATTTGCGGACGCACCTGGATTTTAGATTTAAAAACAGTTAAACATTTCTTTCTACATGATTAGTATAAAGAAATGTTAGAACGTAATTATATGGTTTACTTACCAAACGGCAAATATCTATCCATGGATGTAGTACCAGACATAACCATCAAGGCGTTAAAACATACATTAGAAAACATTATTTTTATACCTGCAAACCAACAACGCCTTGTAGTAGAGGACCAAGAATTACATGACGAACAAGCCATTTTAGAAGATGTTATGGAACACAGGTTTGTCATCCATTTACTATTGGACGTTCATGGAGGTTGTCGTTATAAAAAAGCCACTTCCATGTTTCGTTGGAAATGGAAGAAAAAACGTACCAAACGATTGCAGCGTAAACGTAGAAAAATGCGGATGCGTGCTCGTTAACTAAATCTAGGTTGAACTACATAAACCAAAAAAACAGATAGTACAATAAAACATAGTAGAATACAAGACGTTTTCATTACAGAAAAATCATTTGTATTACACATTTGTAAATAAAATAGTAAACTACCAATTAAATAAAAATAGACACCGTAATTATTTGTAGCAAAAAAACCTTGACCTACTTTCATTTTATAAATATAAAAGAAATTAATTGTAATAGTTTTCTGCTAGTGCGTTTTTTTTGTCATCCTTGTTGAAAAATCTACAAATACAATAACGAAAACAAGGATAACCGGTATGAATATAAATATCTAAATACAATTCCTCTAACTTGGAATGAATTGCTTGCCTTTTTAATCCTATCATTTCACTAGTACGTCTATTTACTGCAATTGGCAAGTTCTTATAGGATATCCAAGGTACTATTAATTCAAAGTAATGATGATCATTCATACAGAGGGTAAACATAATATTTCAGTGGGAGTAAACAACATCATCATGGTATAACCTACACTTTCAAACCCCCAAAACCAGATCCCTTTGGCAAATGGTAAACACGCGCACGATAATACGCCTATAATGAGTTCTATTTTTCCCAGCAATTTTGGTGAGGTAAAATACAACGTCATGATAGAGTGGAACATGAAGGACATTATAAATAAGGTTACGGTAGTTGTATGTAACCAATTAGGCACATAATTCACGGTACATACTAAAAACCCTCCATAAAAAAATTGATAACTAGCCATGGTCCATTCTAATACTGTTTTCCCTTTGCCTTGGTCAATACGTGAAACGATAGAATACTGATATTCCCACATTAAGTTTAAAGGACGAAAAGACAAAGCCGCTAAGGCTCCAGTTGCATGTGCATTGGCTATAAACCCAGAAATACTAGTAGAATTTGCTTCGGTAAATCCAATAGTAGACAGATAAGGAAGACACCATATATATACAATAATAGGGGTTGACGCCAAAGGACGAAAATACCCTATTTGATTTTTAACAGTTCCACGATCGTCGTTTATTAACCATATCTCATCTCTAGTAGTGATCATATATATAGTTTGATATTTTAACTTTAACTATATATACATAAATAAATAAATTACATAACTATCATCGCGTCGATATTCACAATTCTAGTTTTTTTATTAACCTTGCTTTTGGCAATACGATAACCAGAAAATATATCACGTTCTAATTGTTTATGGGGCACATGATTGTGTACGGTTCTCGCTATCATTTTATATAACTTAAACCCAGGATATCTTTCTTCTCCATCTGATTTATACAAGACATTTCGCCCTTTATCATCTGTACACCAATCCGCAATAACTTTACACAAAGGATCCTGTAATTCTTTTAGATCTTTATCCTCGTCGATGACCAAATCAAACAAACTACACGCCAACCGGCATAGATCAAAACTATAATTTGGTTCTACCATTGGTTTGGTATCATTGTAATAAGGTTCGCAATTGTATTGCGTCGTAGCATCGCCTTCTTTACTAAAACTATCACTATAGTAAGTACGATCTTTATACGTATAGATAGCACGTCCAAAGTCAATAATTTTATATACTTTGCCGAATGTAGGCACTTTATAGTATTTGTTGTCGTATTGATATACAATGTGTTCTTTTTCAGTAGGGGAAATCATTACGTTGTTTGTATGTAGATCATTATGTGTAAGTTTAAAACACTTTTGATATGTAATTAAGGTCATGATGATTTGCATAAGCGCTGCGCATAATTCTGCGTTAGAAACGTCTTCTTTTACAATATATTTATCAAAGGTCATATCACATTTTTCAATAGCAATCATATTGACAGGAAAAACATCAATTTCAGCGTGTAATGCTTCTGAGGTACTAATCGTGGATACACTACTGCTTGAATGAGATCCAGTATCACTGCCGCTATCACTCCCGCTATGACTCCTACTATCACTCTCGCTATTTTCATCATGGGTGATAGAACTGCGTGAAGAGCAATCGCTTGAACTAATGGTAGCCGATGAATTACTAGCATTTCCCAATTCTACGTTTTCATTATTATGGGCAGATAGGTTGTGTTCGGTTAAAGGTTCAATGGTCACGGAATCTGTTGTGGTATTTGGTAGAAATAGCTCGTTTAACTCTTCATCCATGATTTCGATGCTTAAATTGCTTTTTAAGGAAGAGTTGGATTGAATAGATAATTTGTGTTTATAATTACGAGAGTCGGTTTCCTGATACAAATAATCATCTATATTGCCCAATAATTTTATTTTTGTATCCTTGTGTAGTTGATAATAATCACTTTGGTATATCATACTTAGTTCCTCCTCTATATTGACTTTAAAACCGTGTTTTAAACCTATAAAACTTCCATAAAATTCAATACCATGGATAAAATGGTATTGTTGTAATAGTTGACTGGTTAGAAAATTAAAAAATCCATCTACGTAAGCAGAATTGTTAGTATGATATATTTTAGTATCTTTCACAATTCCGAATGTAGGAATAGTGATATCAGAGTCTTCATATTTACCCATCATAAATTTCACCGGATCTAATAATGGAGAGTATTTAAAAAATACAGGAACTTCTTTGGTTTCATTATTTCGGTTATTGTATACAACTGCATTATATATAGAATCATTTTCTTTAGCAAGTAATTTTTGTAACATAAATTTTTGGTTTAATTGAATGGCGTTAGCGGTAGAAGGAGTTAAATCAAATAATGTATCGTAAATAGGATTATAATTTTGTGGTTGTTTTACATTTGTCCAAGCCAACTCTTCTAGTTGACTAAACAAGTCCTCGGTCTTTGGTGTATGATATTCTAAGAAACTAGACATTTTAACAAAAAAAGATATTTAAAATGTCTTATATAAACTTATTACTTGCGTTTTAACTATTATTTTTTTCCTTAATAGTATAGTAATGACCTTAGAACTTAAAAAATTTGATATGCGTTCCATTAGTTTTAAACCCAATGAAAACAAAGGACCTGTAGTCGTATTGATTGGACGTCGTGATACTGGAAAAAGTTTTTTAGTGAAAGATTTATTGTTTAATCATCAAGATATTCCTATAGGTACTGTTATATCAGGTACAGAAAGCGGTAATAATTTTTATAGTGATCATGTTCCTAAACTTTTTATTCACGATGAATATAATACTGCTATCATCGAAAATATACTAAAACGCCAAAAAGGGGTACTTAAACAGATTCATAAAGAGCAACAGCAATATGGTCGCTCTACGATTGATCCTCGTGCATTTGTTATATTAGATGATTGTTTATTTGATGCTTCTTGGACCAAAGATAAAATCATGCGTCTTTTGTTTATGAATGGTCGTCATTGGAAAATTATGCTTGTTATCACCATGCAATACCCGCTAGGCATTCCACCAAATCTGCGTACCAACATAGATTATGTGTTTATTTTGCGAGAACCTTATATTACAAATCGTAAGCGTATTTATGAGAATTATGCGGGAATGTTTCCTACATTTGAGTCTTTTTGTCAGGTCATGGATCAATGTACGGAAAATTATGAGTGTTTGGTCATAAACAATAATGCTAAATCAAATAAATTAACCGACCAAATCTTTTGGTATAAAGCATTGCCTCGGGCTAATTTTAAATTAGGAGCAAAAGAGTTTTGGGATATCTCTAAAGATCTAAATTCGGATGATGAAGATGAAAGTTATGATCCCAATAAATCGCGAAAAGCGTCAGGACCTAGAATTAATGTAAAAAAATCTAGTGGGTGGTAAAGTTTACTTTCCTACTTTTCGCATGGCCGAACGGTGCGCCTTTTTAAAAGAATATCCGTGTTTCATCATTTTTTTCATGTGGTTTATATGACGTTTAGTGTGGTGCTTGGCATGTTTACGCATGGTGCTAGCCTTAACTTTGTGGTGTTTTTTGGCGTGGTGGTTGCGAGTTTTGTGGTGACGCATTATATATATAGTCAAGAAAAAATAGTACGAAACGTATAAATTCTTATTTATCTTCTCCTTGAGGCAGAACGAGTTCTATGACGTTTCGTTGTACCACCGGTGCTTCTGCTTCTACTGCCTGATTTAATCTCCCAACGGTGTTCGTCAGTTAAAGTATCACTATATGATGTTGTTGGTGTACCCTGGTCATTAACATTGGTGGTGTCATCGGCGTCGGCTCTATTGGGAACTTCAGGTACTATCTTTCCAGTTACACTACCTTCAGATAAGCTACTTATACCATCGCTAGAACCTCTCGCTGACATATATTCTGAATTATTACTTTTAGTTTCTTTGTGTTTTTCACTTTCTTTCTTAAGTGTTTTATTTTCTTTCTTAAGTGTTTTATTTTCTTTCTTAAGTGTTTTATTTTCTTTCTTAAGTGCTTGATTTTTTTTCTTAAGTGCTTGATTTTTTTTCATTATATGTTTAATACTAATTCTCGGCATATACAATAGTTGGATATAATTAAATGACCGTTGTTTATCTCCCTCACTGTGAAAGAGTGCTCCTGCTAAATTGCTTGTCTAAGTACTTTTGCATTTTATTATTATCAACTGATTGTTTAACGTGTATATATGCTTTATTTAAAGGAACATCGCCTTTAACACCCCAGTTTTGTTCTGTTTTTCTACTAAGTGCACGTCCTATATTTATTTTACCTAATTGAATGGCGCGTTTATCACCACGAGTTTGACGCTTTCCTTTTTTCATTCGGTTTTTCATTCGGTTTTTTCTTTTACCACCCTTTTTCGTTTTATTTAAAAATTGTTTACATTTTTCTAATCTATTTTGTGTAGATTTATATTTTTGTAGGTGACGTTGGTGCATCTTTACAGAATATCTTTTTACCATTTCTTTACATTTTCGTGTTTCATTTTGATGTAATGTTGCTTTCATTTTCTCTTTATTTGTTTTTAAATCATATTTATGATTTAAAATAGCCTTTACATCTGGTTCTGGAAGAGTAAAAATATATTTTTTATATTTGCTATAAGGTTTCATCAATTTTTTAAATTTAATGTGATCCTCTGGACCTAAACCTTCGTATCTATCATAAGGATCTTTATACATTCTAATATACCATAATATCCATTGTTTATCGCTTAAATTCTTCATATACACTAGTATGGATATAATTAAATGACCGTTGTTTTGTCGGCCACACACTTTAATTTTTGAATTTCCTCACTATTGTCCTTGTTTTTGCTTAAATAGTCTACCGTACACATGTGCACTTCCGGAAACCGATGCACCATGCAAAAGTCTTTTTGGCATTCGCACGTAAAACGCATCAATCGCAATTTGGTTTTGCATCCCGGATGTTCACACGTAGTCTTTTGCTTGGGCATGTTGTATATTGTTTACAGTTAGATTTTTTCTTTTTAAAACAATTCAATTTATGAAACTGTAATATAACCACGGATACATCTTGTTACACCATCATCAAAAGGCAATTGTGAATGTATGATATTATATACAAGTATTGTTTTAATGAAACTGTAGGTTTCTTCACGTCTTACATATTCTTCTAACAATTGATACAATGTGTTTCCTGGACACCAGTTACACAATATGGTATCACAGCAAGGACATTGCATATGTGAATAGTATTTTGTTAAATGAGTTTTATTTTTTAGATAAAGGTCTTTATGTCGATCTACGTAATGTATTCCATCTACCGTGAAACGAGGCGCTTTAAATGGATATTCTGGAGTAAGGGTATATAGTAACATGCGGTTATCAACCATTAATTGGATTTCCATACCACGATGATTTGGATGATACACTGTACAATTATAGGTAAAGTCATTGAAATCGCGTTCTAATTCTTTAGAAATTCGTTTCATAATACTTGTATTTAGCATAAATACGTATAGACTATATAGGGTTTAGATTTCTAAGTTGTTAACGATTTGATCAAAATATTGTTTATTGGCAGTGATTTTTTCTTTTTTACCATTACAATCCACATAATACTTGTATTTTTCTAAACTAGTTGTTATGGTATCTGGTATTTCTTTTATACACTCTATAATATCTTGTTTTTTATTCCATAATTTACAAGATATATTATACACTAGTTTATCATTGTCTATTATGATTTCTGGCATCATCCACGACAAAATCTCTAGTAAATAGTCTTCGGTTAATTGCTCCTCTTTATATCCTTTATTGTAAATCCATATGTTATATAAAGTAGTAATTTCATCTATTTCTAATTCATCATCCACTTCATCTCCTACGGTTATTGTTTGCGTCCAAAAATGTTGAAACGTATTCCAAGTAATGGGAACATTTGATTGAATTCCTTTGCATAAATCCGTATCTTGATCAAGAATGTCCATGGAGGTTAATATACTTTTAAAGTTACTTTGTGAACTAATACACGGTAATTTGTATTTTTTTAGAAACACGCGCCACAAAAAGTAAACGTCTTTATAACTTAAGGTATTTTGAGTAGTGACATCTTTTACAAATAATTCTTTTATACATTTTTCTACCACACTTTCGGGGGTAAAGGTTGATAATAAATAGGTTTGATCTGTATACGCTTTATCATTACACGTATTTAAAAATTGATCAGAACATTTATATCTATTTGAATAATAATAAGAAATGGCGATAAGATTTATACTATTTTCACGAATACAACTAAACTCACCATCCATCTTTAAAATACCGGGAAATAATCTACAATTACTATAGTTGTGCTCATAATACTTATATTTAAACGTTTCGGTAATGCTTTTTCCAATAAATTTATAGATATGATCCGATAAACATTTAAGAAACTGTTTATAACTGTGATCTAAGATATGAATAAGATGAGTATTTTTTTTTAATAAGGTATCGCCTATAATGGTTAGAAAATATTTTAAATGATTTTTATTTTGAAATACAGAAGGATGCAATAAGGATAGGGTAGATTGAATGGTATACGTATCAGGAATACATTGATTAAGAGGGGTATCTTTGATTTTTCTAAGTATTATATTTTTTATTTTAAACTTCCATTGTCGCAAATAAAAAGGTTGCTTACTTAATTCAATATGAATTTTGTTATGTATTTCATCTTCAGATACTACTATATACTGTTTGTCCATGTATTGTATAAAAAATTCTGTACTAGAAATGTAATAATATTCATTGTGTTGAAAAAAATATTGAACAAACAAACTGGTTTGTTTTTGTTGTTGGTCTTTTTTTGCAGTTCGCTTAGTATATTCTAATTCCACGTTTTTTAAATAATCTGGAATATGTTCAATGTATTGATGTAACTTTTGAAGAACATAAGGATCATCTTTGTATTTTTGCTTCATTTGTTGTAATAGCATACCATAATTGTCCATTTATTTATTTACTATGTATAGTTATTTATTTATATATATATATATAAATAAATGAAACAAAATTTAGATTTTTTACACGACATGTCCTTTTTATCTTACTTTCAATCCTCTTTACGAAATATCATCGTATTTTTGACATTGTCTATGGCATTTATAAGACAGGCTGTGGTATATAAAAATAAAAACAAAATGTATAATTTATTGTATTTATTTTTTAGTTTTGTATTTATCAGTATTGGACTAACTTTAAATTGGATACTTTTAGTAGATACAACAAATTATGATAAAGTTAAAGCTAAATCGGTGGAAGTGGAACAATACTTATATATTCTATATACCACGCTTTTCTTAATAACTATGTTTTTTTTCTTTATTATCTATCGTATATTTTTAGCTATAAATCGTTAACAGTTATGCTTTTTCCTTAAGGTTTTGGCTTGTCGACGTATTTTTTTATAACTATATGTTTTTGGTTTTAACCCTCGGTATATAGATAATGCGGCACGCGATTGTGCAGCAGATAAACCTACACATTCTATTTTTCCGGTATACTTATTACAAATAGGGTATTTTAACTCTTTTGGTAATAAATAACATCGTGAACCATATTTTTTAAGCATGTTTTTCCTTTGTCGTAAAGTATGCGGTTTCATATCTCGCCAACGCATTTTTTTTTTGGTGCGTACCATTTATATTTATATAACAATAAATATTTAAAGCGTTGTGAATGGATTTTACATATATGAGTCATTCAGATAATGTATTAACGATTAAAACAGTACAAATTGCTCCTTTTAGAACACTTATGACAGCGCTAAAAGATATCTTATTGGAAACAAATATTACGTTTCAAGCAGATGGCATTAGAATTATTAATATGGATAAATCGCATACTATTTTAGCGCATTTGCATTTAAAAGCCGAAAACTTTGAATTTTTTGAATGCAAAAAAGAGAAAATTATTATAGGTGCTAATATGTTTCATCTTTTTAAATTAATCAACACCATTGATAACGATGACACCCTAACCATTTATATCGAAAACAATGATTACAATGATGGTGTAGTCAATTATTTAGGTCTTAAATTTGAAAATGGCGACATTAAGCAATGTAAAACACAAAAACTTAGGTTGATCGAACCCGAGAGTGATGAGTTAGAGGTGCCGGAGGTTACGTTTTCTTCCATCATTAATCTTCCTTCCACCGACTTTCAGAAAATCATTCGTGATTTAACTTGTATTTCAGATCGCATTGAAATTAAATCGGTGTCTAATGAACTTATCTTTAGGTGTAAAGGAACCTTTGCCCAAGCCGAAGTACGCCGCGCCGAATCGGATGGTAGTACGGAATTTATTCAGCAAAACGCGCAAAAGATTATTCAAGGAGAGTTTTCCTTAAAGAATCTTGGATACTTTATTAAATGTACCAATTTGTGCAATCAAATCGAAATGTACTTGGAAAATGATTTGCCTCTTGTGGTAAAATACGCCGTTGCCTCTTTAGGTGATATTAAACTTTGCTTAGCGCCTCTACCTTCTATTCAGTAATATTATATAGTTATACTATAGTAGTTCTATGAATGAACCAAAAAGACCTATTGTGATTATTCAGTATTCTTGTGATCCCTTTCACGATCACGAAATACCCTTGGATAAAGAAATAGAATCCCAAAGAATGAAAAGTCATCGTGTAGGGCGTCATAATGCTATACGCATATTAAAAATGGCACCGAAACGTAAGCGGATAAGGCAAACGATTAAGGATATTGAAGTAGAATTAGCAGAAAATTTAGCTCAAGAAGGATTATATGAAGACGAACAGTTGTCTCCTGGTAAAAAAAGTACGTTACGAGGTATGCGATTAAGTCAAGAGACGAGAACAACTGGTTCAACTATAGATGTAAAACAGTTTTATCGGGTGTTGAAGAATCCTAATACGAGATTTTACTTTTTACCAATCCATGGCGCGCATCCAAAGGATTATGAAGACCTACTGGAACAAAATTATTTTATAACGTTGCCCGAGAAAATGTATGTTATAACAGTTACACCTATGAATGCTAGTGGACTTTTTTTTGATACTAGACTAGAAGATAAATTATTTTTCGACTATTTGACGAGTTTGACCGGATACAGTCGCATTTATCATCAACGCCATAAAACAATTCTCGCTAGATTAATCTACAATACCCTACGTATATGGGGACCAGGAGACACCTTGTTGAACCGAAAACTACAACCTGATAGAGATCACCAACCGATGCAACGTCGTTCTAGAAAAGTAATTCAACGGTTACCTAGAGCTTTGTATCGCACTTCCATGAACAGTCAGATGGATAAATTATATAATGATATAACACAACAACAAGGGGTACGGAAAACAAGGCGTAAAAAAGGTGGAAAGCGTCTCTCTCGCAAAGAAAAACTGGCGAACTGGAAAAAGCATACGGCAAAAAAGTATTCGCATCGTAAAAATAAAACGGGTTATCGTAGTGATTGTGTAGGTTTTATATCCTATATGTGGGATATCCCACCAGGAACGATGGGAGGTGCTAGTACTAGAAAAGGGTATCCTAATTCAATTATGCAGTATGCAAAAAAAATACGTAAACAGGATCTTCGCCACGGCGATGCCGTTTATTTAACGCATCATCATATCATGTTGTTTGATAAATGGGCAGACAAAGACCACAATAGTTATTGGGTCTATCAAATGTGTAACAAAAAGGATTGCCGTGGTTTTACGTATATGAAACTACCCTATCCTTATAGCAAAACCCGACGTCCGGAAGCAACGACTTATATGCTACTCCGACGTAAAGATTCCACAAATTGATGTATATAGGTAGAAATAGAGTAGAGGTAAAAATGAACTCTGTTCTTCGCCCAACACGCGTGCGGGATTGTACCCCTCCAAAAAATGTAACATGGCGTTTGGTTGATATTATGAAAGGTGGATATAGTTTTGACATCTATCAAATCTATGTAGCGGTAGACAGTGATAATAGGGTGTTTATGAAACCCTATATGCCTTATTACTCTAAAGAGTTTGAAGAATTGTTTGATTTTGGTATAGAATGCCATAAATACGATAAAAATAAAACCATACAAGTGATTTATCCAGACAACTATTATACTCATTTTAAATAAAGAGGCAAATTGAAAACTATTTTTAATGACCATAAGTGATTAAAAATAATGATAACCACGTTGAAGCGTACGCCTGGAATTTACTGCTGGACTGACGCTTCTAGAGTCCCCGGTATCTTTAAACTAGGAATGTCCAGCGATCTTTTGTTTCGCCTAGAACAAGAACGATGCGAGACTAGCAACACAGGTACCTTGCTGTTTTACTTTATTCTTGAATGTGAGGAAGGTCAGGAAAAAGAGTTTGAAAAATGGGCTAAAGAGTGGCTTAAAGACAAAAAAGCACGATTGTGTGACCACGGTTTTCAAGTAAACGCAAAAAAAGAATGGTTTTTATATCACAACACGCAAGAACTACTCGACTATTGCACTTCCTTTCCACTCTACTTGCGATCCTATGCACACACGGAAGAACTACCTACCTCGTGGGGCATGCTTTCCAAACGCATAAAGGTGTGGAAGCATTTTGAAAACTTACCGGAAGGTATTAAAAGCGCGGCGATTAAAGCAACCAGCAAACACGAATCGAGCACAGACATAGAATATAGTAGGCGAAAACAATATTTTATAGATAACCGTATATCCCTAGAAGAGTTACTATGTCAACAGAAGCAATATTCCTGTGTAAGAGAGGCGCATCGATTTCCTTTTATGAAAAACAAAGATCGTGAGACCGAGAAAACACATCATTATACAATGACCGATTTTATTCACGACCTAGAAACCAAGCGTCTTAAAATCGTTCCTTGTTGTGGATGTTACCCCGACTATCAACCCAATCAACAGGCGCATATAGGTGGTTGTCTAGGAGACTTTTATGTAGATATAGACGTTTAGTTACTTCATATATCTTAACATATCTATATTTTCGTATAGTCTACGCGTTAAATAAGGAAGCATTTGCCTATAAGGACCATATGGAATATAGACGTTTATCTTTTGTCCTAGATCTACTAAACCTTGGTAGTTTTCTTCTTGCATACCCATTAAGTGCGCAAACTCAAAGACGCGTCGTTTGGCGTATTGATTATACATATAGCCTAATCGTACGGAATCAAAATTGTGTGTGGCAAGTATTGTATAGGTATTTACATTATTTTGTCCTATGGTAAGAATGCCTTTGTTATAACTTTCATCGGTTAAATGTTTTTCTGTAAACAAATGACCATCCTTTTTTTCTGCGTGGTAATAAGCACCACGGACCATTTTAATACCTAAATGATAGTTCTTGATGCGTGATTCGATTAAATCGCGTTCCAACGTTTCTAAACCATCTTTGCGATACATTTGATAAGTTTTTACTACATATGGTATATACTTATTATGCTTTTGCATAATGTAATTACTAATGTCTTGGTAATGATCATGGTGGATATTATCCTCGGCATCTATAATCACTCTAATGTTTTTACCTACACATTTCTCTACTAATGCATCAATTAAATCTTCGTCAAATCCAAAGGAAGATACTTTAATAGCAATTTTGTAATGATAATCAAGATGTTTAATCAACTGCATATGTTCATGAAATACTCCTTCAGGTAGACTAGTGTGTTCAATGGCGTAATTTATGATGGGCCATTTAGTATTATCTAATACGCGTTTAGCAACCGGTAATACGTGTTGTATTGAATTACCAGCGATAAATCGACCAGGCCACATAGACTAAAAGAATATTTTAAAAACATCAGAAATATCTCTGAAACATCCCCCGATTTATCCCCAAAATAGAGAAAAAAAGGGGATTTGCTCAAAAAAGTCTTAAAAAAGGGGGATAAATCCAAAGATAAAAATAGAGAGGAAGGAGTATACTAGTAGAATAAAAGGGATTAACTCGTGAAACCATTATGCGTTGGACAACGTGTGTTGAATGTCTTGGAAATCACCTTGCGCTAGCAAAAATCCTTTACCGCCGGGCGCGTAATAGGATTCCAACGTTTTACGCTGAAGTTTTTTAAATTGCACAATGGCTCTTACGATACCTTTGAAGCGAGACCGCAACTGTTGTTTTTGTTCTCGCCGCAACATGGCATAGACATTACGACAGCAACACGCGAAACTGGCCCCGGAATGTCCATCATCTCCTGTAATCATACTTAATTTTACGATAATGGGTGATTCGCAGAAAAGTATACCCCTAGTTTTTAAGGTGTCATCATACATAAACAGGTTTAAGAAGTCTTCGGTTAAATCATGTTTTTTAATTTGCGTATACATATTTTGAATACATGTTTGTAAATAATCCTCTACGGAAGAACTATTTACGAGCGTGCTCATGGTGATATACAATAAAACTATATTGATTTATTGTATTTCAATTTAGGTACTAGAAGCACCGCGAGAAAACGCAATCCCTTTAGTTTTGTTCAATACACCATTGCTAGTTTGGTTTGCCAAAGGATATCCCTGTCTAGCAGAAGCAATAATAATTTTATTTGTATTTGAAACAAAAGATCTATTGTCTGCTATATCATAGTTTCTAATGATAATACTCCCTGCTAAATAGATTGCATTAGTTAATGATATAAATCCGCCATTATTATTGTAAATGGTACTATAACTATTTCCGAAATTGATTGAATACTCCCATTTTACAATACTACTATCTAATTTTACACGTATCCTATTGTTATAGTTGGTTTTTGTACTCCCGGTGGTGAAAGATACATTGGGCACCGGAGGAAGAGTTTCCAGTCTTATAAACCCATTGCTAGGTGAGTTAGCATATGGATCATAAAGTGTATTATAGTCTGGTTCAGGAGAAACAGTGACACCTGTTGGCGCAGGGCTAGAGGATGTAATATTATCCGCTTTATCGGTTATGGTTACATTAAATAGTGCCGTTTCTCCTTCGGCAACGGCGCATACAAATTCTTCATCCGTAACTTCAATCTTTTTAGTTGTTAATAAATCAGAACTTTCTATTTCAACTAAATCACCAATTTCGGTATAACTTGCACCATTATCAACCGAAACTAATACTTGTATGGTACCGGCTATAATAGTAGTTGCATCATCAGGACGAACTAACAAGGGATTATTGTTTATTGGTACAGAGATAGTTAAACCATTATTAGTACTATTATAATAATTATCAGCAACACGTCCTTCAAGTGCAATAATATCTCCAACTGTTACTGGAATTGGTGCAATGTCGTCTCTAATAATAGTATCTTCACTAGTGGTACCGGTAGTTTGGTTACCGGCTTTATCGGTAATAATAGCAGAAAAATGTATTTCAGCTGCTTCCTGAATATTAGTTTCAAAATCGACTTCATTTATAGAAAAGGTATATACATTACCTAAATTCGCGGATACTATAGTATAATCATAACTAGAAAATGAAGTCTCATCAAAGGTGCTTTCATTGTTAGTAGAATAGATAAGACGAATGGTACCATCGATTAAGGATTGATCATCATCAATAGGAACATGAATATTCACCGAGGTGTTATTTGAATTATAAAAACCTGCGTCATAGATACCTCCCTTGGCTTGAACGGTACCTACTTGGAAGTCGGAGGGTGCAGTTGTATCAATTACTATTTCAGTATTATAACTTAGTGAATTTTCAGTTCCACCTGTAGCTAGTGAATAATCAGTTTCGTTCTTAGCAACATCTTTTATATAGTTTTCACTGTCGTATGTTATATAGTCTACATCTACATCTAAATATCCCAATGTATTATCACTAATGGTGCTATCGCCACTACTAACGGTATACTTAAATAGTAATAGAGTTGATTCAGAACCACTATCATAGGTAGCGGTAGCATCTGTACCACTATTAAGATTAAGACTTGGAGAACCCGTTACATATACCGTTTCAGAAAATTCTATAGAAATTGTAATAGTATCACCGGCTTTATAACTATTTGCTTTAGAAATTCCTTTGACATTTATAATGGTAGGTGTCGTAGTATCTACGGTAAAGAAACTACTGTTTACGGTAGTGGCTGCATTACCAACTAAATCTGTAACGTCTGCGCTTATATAATATATACTTCCGTCTGTGAGTGCGCTCAATCCTTCCTGACTTATAGTTACCAAATAAGTGTTACTTGTTTCACTTACAGTACCATTATATTTTTCACCATTTAGTGTGAGAGTAAGTTGCTGGTCGTCTGCGTCACTAGTTGTTACACGTACAGTTCCGCTGCTATTAGAATCATCAATATTTAAATATGCCCCCCACGAAAACGCATCTGTAGTTATTGCATTAATTGTAGGAGCGGTATTATCAATTGTTACTGAGGTTCCATCTGTAGTGCTTGAGGTTGATCCAGGATTTCCAGCCAAGTCTTCAAAATTAATTGTAAATGTAATATCACCATCTGAATCTGAACCACTAACTGTATAACTAGCTTCCCAATCATATGTACTATAACTACTAGTAGTAGCAGTTACGCTTTCAGAATGCTTTAAAAATTTCACTGTTGCACTATTTAATGTTCGAGTACCGTTAAAATATACTGTAACAGTATCACCGTCTTTGACTTTTGATGAAGTATTTGATGAAGTATTTGCATTATTGGATACTATGCTTACAACACTACGTCTAGGAGTGCTAGTGAGAACATTTATTGTTCCTGACGAGTAAAATATATCACCACTATTACCTGCTATATCAGTATATGATGCAATAGTATAATATAAAACTCCATCTCCGTCGTAGTTATCATTAATAGTGTATGTAGCAGTCCATGTATCATCATTTGATAGTTCGCTGTATACTGTGGAAGTAGTAATGCTATTATTTGCGGTTGCCGTATTACCTACCTTAAAATATACAGTAGGTTGGTTAATTGTTTCGTCAGGATTTATAGTAAGTGTAACAATATCTCCGGATTTGGCGTATGAGGTGGTATTAAGGGAATTATTAGATATAATACTACTAGACACTATAGTAGGCGCAACCTCATCAACCTCTATAAAATCAGTACCTATAAGGGTAGACTTATTTCCAGCCTTATCATAAGCTGCTGTAATCTTATACGCTATACTAGTAATAGAATTATCATCTGTATCTGGTACAGTTCCTTCGTAAGCCCATGTAGTTGAGTTATTAGGAGTGGCATTGTTGAATCCATCGGTAACTTGGGTAGCAGAAACGGTATCTATGTATTCACCACCGCTATTTAAACCATAAAATTCTACGGTTGGTGCACCAACACCGTAAGCGCTAAAAGCAACACTCTCGCTTGATGTAAATTCAAGTCTAATAACATCATTAAAGGTCACTTCAGTTTTACCGGTTTTTTCGCCAAAAAATGTTTCTGTTAATGTTGCAGCAGTTAAATCTATAGTTATAGTTTCAAAAGTAGTAGTAGAATCATTTGTTTGGTATGCAGCATTTTCGTCTATTGTTGTTGTATTACCCGCTTCGTCGGCATATGTTATAGAGAAACCTACTACACCTTCGGTATCACCGCTATAAACATCATAGGAAACAGTGTGAGACCTACTGCTAGTACTCCAATTACTACCGTAAGCAGCATTAGTAACCGAAATGTTATTAGAGGTAAAACTTGCCGATGAAATAGTAACCTTTTCATCAAACGTTAGTGATACCGTTACTGTATGCCCTTCTTTAGCATATTGAAAATATTTATCAGATTCCGATCCCGATCGCGTGGAAGTAATTGTCCATTCCGTTGGTACGTTAGGTGCGGTAGTATCAATGGTTATATTTTCATTTTTTAAAACGGTTTTTGCACTAGATAATTTAAGATCAGCTTCATTACCAATTGAATCAATAATACTGGCACCATTATTGAATGGTAAAAGTGAAGCGATATTTAACGGTGAACTATTTTCACCTGCACCTACGGTATAACTAAAATATATAATATTGTCAAGGTTTTCTTTATAAGAAGCAGTACCTCCTGAATTTAGAACAATACTGGGCGAAGTTGAACCAGACTTAATCTGTACATTTTTATCAAAAGTTACTCCTATAATAATTGTATTATTAGCATTGTAGTAGTTATCACTATTATTTTCAGGAGCAACAATCATTAAAAGATTAGTAGTGCTAGTATCTATAGTAGGTGCAGTAAGATCCACTATTACACTATTCGCATTACTATCCATGGTTTCAGTAGTTGTGTTGCCTGTCGGATCACTTACAGTGATAGTATAAGAAACTTTATGATTACTGTCATTAGAGTGTACTGTATACTGAGCGGTCCATGTATTACCAGTAGTATTTGAGTAACTAATAGCATCAGAATTAGTTATTGCATTGCCCCCTGATGTAAAAACCACAGTAGGTTCATTAATGGTTTCACTAGCCGTAAAAGTAAGGGTTACTGTATTACCACTAGTAGCTTTAGTTGTATCATATTGGTTATTAGATGAAATACTTATTTGACTTAAAGTGGGTGCTATATTATCCACTGTTACGGATGTACTAGTGTTAACACTAGTGACCTGTTCACCTGAATTACCTGCTAAGTCGGTATAATCAATAGTAAAGGTTACAACTCCAGATGTATCATTTGAATTAACAGAATATGATACCTCCCATACATAATCACTAGTATTTGTGTAACTAATGGAATCAGTTATGTCATCGCCGTTTGATTTAAAAACCACTGTAGGTTCATTAATGGTTTTGGTTGCGACCAAAGTAAGGGTTACTGTATCATTTGTAGTAGCTTTAGTTGTATCATCGTTACTGGACACTAATGATACAGAGTCTAATGTGGGACCATCAACATCTACCTCGAACCCTTTCGCTCCACTTGCAACATCATCATCCTCCGTAACGTCATCACCTTCTTGTCCGCCACTGTCACAATAGTTGCTAATAGTAAAGGATATATCACCACTTTTATCCTTACCTTCGCTGCCGTTTACTGTATATGTTGCTTTCCAACTCGTAGCTAGATCAGCGCCCGTTGTAGATGTAACCGTTACATCATTGTCTACCGTCTTTCCGCCAGATAAAATAACTACAGTGGGTTCTGTTATAGCTTCGTTGGCTTTAATTGTTAATATAGCAACTTGACCATCTATAAAATACTGCGGTGTGTTTGTTGTGTTATTGTGTGTTAGTGTTACTTCAGTTATTTCAGGTTGAACTTTATCTACATATACACCGGTACCATATTGAGTAATACCGGTACCTGTATTACCTGCAGCATCAGTATAATCGCCTATAATATAACTAACATCGCCGTCATTATCACTAGGGTCAATTGTATATGTGGCGGTATATGTATAGATAGACGCAGTGTGTTCATTAGTAGTTGTATCAACAACATTACTACATACATCAACCGTATCAGCGTCATAATAAGTTCCATTAATATTAAAAGATACATCTGGCGTAGTTACCTCTGTTTCATCTACTAATTCAAACGTTAATATTAAATCATCACCTATATTAGCAATAGAACTGTTGTTACTATTATTGGTATAAAATGTAGTAGATTGAATATATGGATTCCATATATCTACTGTTACAGAAGTACCATCAGTAACTGTAACAACTTTGTTACCACTTAACCCATTTAACCTTTTATCAAAATCAATACTAAATGTTACTAATCCGCCTAGTTGTGCGTCAACACTGGTGATATAATAGGAAATTTCCCAATCCGTGTAATCCGCAGTATTAACATAACTAGTAGTTGCATTTGTAACAATAGTCCCAGAATGATAAAATACTACAGTTGGATCATTGAGACTGGAATCACTAGTAATAGACAAGGTTATCTCATTGCCAAGCGTAGCATAACTGTTATTAGAGTTATCTGAACTAATAGTTACCGTATTTAAAGTAGGTAGTTCGGTATCCACAGTTACAATACTATTATCAGTAACACTAGTGATCTGTTGACCTTCATTACCAGCTTCATCTGAAAAATCAATTGTAAAACTAACATCACCACTAGCATCCGAAGAATGCACGGTGTAGTAAGCTATCCATGTATTATCGCTAGTATCTGATTCGACAGTAACACTATGAATTATGTCCTCACCACCAGATTTAAAACTTACATCAGGCGTTTCAATTTCCTCACTCGCGGTAAATGTGAGAGTAATTTTATCATCAGGAATAGCTTCTTCGGTATTAGTATTATCAGATGAAATATTTACATAGGATAATGTAGGATCCGTGGTATCAATAGTAAACTCTGTTATTGATAAAGTAGTGGAATTCCCCGCATCGTCTGTGACCGTTATAGTTACATCGCTATACGTTTCATCATCTGATAAATTATCAAAGGTTACGGTATTAGAACCATCAATTACATCAGTACTCCCACTAAAATTTAGAGTAGATGTTAATGTTCCTGCTTTGTCGGATGAAAAGTCCATACTAGGTGAAGTATCATTTGTAATACCAATTTCTGTAAGTTCTTCTAATGTAGGTGGTGTGGTATCAATAGTAAATTCTGTTATTGGTAAGTTAGTGTAATTCCCCGCATCGTCTGTGACCGTTATAGTTACATCGCTATACGTACCCTCCGATAAACTATCAAAGGTTAGGGTATTAGAACCATCAATTACATCAGTACTCCCACTGAGATTTAGAGTAGATGTTAATGTTCCTGCTTCGTTCGATGAAAAGTCCATACTAGGTGATGTATCGTTTGTAGTACCAATTGTTGTAAGTTGATCTAATATAGGTGCTATGGTGTCAATAAAAATATTCGAATCACCCGATGCATCATATTCAACCCCAGTCGAATCTGTATAGGATATGTAATATTTAATTTCTGTATTTTCATCGTCTTCAGATATAGTAAAATCGGCAATCCAGATATCATCGCTGTCTTCCACTACATTGACAGGTGTGAATAAATTTCCGTTCGTATCTGAAAAAGAGACATCCACATCATTTAACGATACATCATCTGATTCAATAGTAGCCATTATAGTCTCACCTGCTTTAACATATACAGGGTTGTCTGAAACGTCCACATCGTCAACACTAAATGTTACATTTAAACTAGCATCATTTTCCACCATTATATATTAATATAGGATTTAATATTTATTGTATCCTAAAGTAAATATGTTGTTATTCTTTCCTATAACAACGCTTTTAAAACACAAATTGAAAGTGTAAACATATCATAGTTTAAAGCTATCCACCATGAGTTCATCTACACCCGTTTATTCCTCATCGCAAATTTCGACCATGAATTATAGTTATCCTTGGAATGGTAAACTAACTTCTCCTAATGACCAGAAAAGTAGTTCTGACTTGTATGAACTTCACGCAACAGGGAATGCCGACTTGAATGGACGGGAATACATAGCGCTTCCAAAAGGCATAACCATTACTCCGGAAATAAAGCGAAGATATAATTTGATGTAGGTGATTACACATCATATAAAAATCTTTCTTTGGAAAATTGTGCGAGAACATTCCAATCCATGCGATACGAAGAAAAACAGCATGCATCCATAAGTTTTTTAAATCGGTCGCTAAGAATAATATTTTGAAATTGTTTACCTTCTTCTATATCATTGACTACAATACCCATGGCACCATGAGTCATACCGTATTTCCCGTCTATGTCTAAAACACAGTGATGTGCCCCTCCTTCACCAAAAATGACTTTTGGAATACCGAAATGTCCGCGGTTGTATACAGAGGAAAAGCGATATTGAATTCCTTTTTGAGGTGTAGAATGAATAAGAGGAAATGGAAAAGCGGAACTTTCTTTTTCTGAAACCCATTGTTTATCTAAAGGCATTGTTTTTTGATCTGCTTTATACGCCGTACGATCATATAAAATAGGAAGTCGTGTTTCATCGCGTTTAGCGACTAAATTCATAATCACTTTTATTCTAGAATTAGGAAGCCATGTATAAAAGGGTAGATACAATTCACATCGACTAATGTCTTCGTCGCAAATAATAGTATGTTTATAACAATTTTTTTTTTCTACTAAATACCAATCATATCGTGTATTGCATCCTAAATCTCGCATACCTCGTTTTTTATTTTGTATAGATAGGTAGAGCATTTGGTTTTGTTTGGTTAACAAACTAAAAAGAGGTGTGTTGATACTTTTTTCAGGACACGGTTTACGCCAAATAGGCGGTGTCATAAATAAAAACAACCCGTTACTACGAAGAGTTTGAAAAAGGATTCGCTTCACGAACATTTGCCATTGGGTTTTGCCGCATGTTTTTTCTCGCGAAATGTTAAAGGGAGGGTTTCCCACGACAACATCAAAGGATTGGTCATAGGTAAAAAAGGATTGATGGTAGATATTTGCTTTTTTACCGAATACTTGGCGAGAAAAATCAACGTTGGTTTCGTTGATTTCTACCATAAAAATCATTTTTGTAAGAATATGAGTTTCCCGTTTTAAATCATCGGGTTCCCAATCACGAAGTTCTCGCCAAAGACGAGAAAAAACAATCATCATGAAATGCCCTGTACCGTTTGCCGGATCTAACCATTGTAGACGTGGATTTCTCCATACGTTTATAGGAATGGTATCCAACATGGTATGGACTAAGGAAAAAGGAGTGAAAACCTCACCGTAGGTTTGTTTGTTCTGTTGATTAATGGATTGGTTATAATTTTCTATATAGGATGTAATGGTATCATAAATCATATATAGGATAAGGGCATATGTTAATTCAAGGTAAATAAACTAAAATCATAGGTTCTTATCATTGCGTTAGGAATAGTAAGACAAGACTTATGGATGGTATATTCTTTTTGTTCTTTTCGGCAATGGAGACCATTATCACTAGATAACCAATAATCTTTTACCAGTGTATATAGTTGTTTTGCGGTAGATTCAGAGATTTGTTTGGTCATGGTGTTTTGATTTTCCATATACAGAATTTCAAGTAAAACCCCATGGATTTGTTGGTAGGAGCAAGATAAAATAGTAGTAGTATTGTTGTAATATAGATGGAGCCACCATTCCCAAGGACGTAAACGTGTATCTATACCATCCTTTCTAGCATTAATAAGAGAATCGTTATCATAAATAGAACGTTTATTGTGTTCGGTGTTGATGAAATCTACGCTAGTGAAATTTCCGAAAAAGGTAAATTCGTCTACTGCAATACAAAGATAAGGACACGAACCGCTAATTGTATCTATATCAAAAGAGATTCTATTGTTTAGTAATAGGGAATCATAAAAGTGCTTATGGTTTTTTGCAATTTTTATATCTGGGATTTCATCTAGACATTGGTGAAATAGGTGTTTGTAAGTTGGATCATATTCAAAAATACGACACCATATTTCGTTAGGAAACATTACATATAGTATAGAGAAGTGTTTAATTTAATTAAAATATATAGATAATGTAAAATGAAAAGGTATACACGTAAAAAAGTAGGAGGGGTTAAAAAACCGAAGGGTTTTAAGAAATTTGATGTTGTACATGTTTTTAAAAATGAAGAACACACGGGTAGTTATGAAATGGCGGTATTATTTAGTAGAAAACATCGGGATGGTACGTTTACGGTTCAATATGAAGATGGGTCCCAAGGTGATATACCAGAGACAGATTTAGTTTTAGTGAATCGTTTCCACCGAACACCTCAAGAAATTAAAAAGATACACAAGGAAGTAATACGTTATATATTATTAGTGGATAAAACATTAAACTATAACAGAAAAAATAGGATAAACAGGTATCCGGATGGGCAGTTATCACGCCTTAAAGAAAAACTTGGTCCGGAGTATCATGGTAAAATAAGATTTGCACTGTTTTCAGGTAAACCACTCAATGAAAATGTTGCTAATTTAATTGCGTGTAATAAAAATTATGGTGATGTAGGCGAATGTCCTTTTTCTCCGGAGTACGATGATATTAGTTCGCCTATTAGTGAAGATACTATTATAAATCATTATAATGATAGAGCAGCAGAGCGAGCTGCAGTAGACTCCGTGCCGTCGCCCGTACCGTCACCGCCAAAGAAGAGTCCAAGCAAACGCACTTCAGGCAAACACAGTTCAGGCAAACACAGTTCAGGCAAACACAGTTCAGGCAAACACAGTTCAGGCAAACACAGCAACAGTATGGGGCGCGCTAGACACAGTTCAGGCACACGCAGCAACAGTATGGGGGGCGCCAGACGCAGTTCAGCCAAACACAGTAACAGGAAAGGGGGCGCCAGACGCAGTTCAGGCAAACGCAGTTCAGCCACACGCAGAGACTAAAAAACTAGAATGAGGACTAGTTAGGTAGGTTTCAATTTCTGGGATAGTAAATACACCCATAAATTGAAAAAAAAGTGTAGGATAGTAGTATAATGAACATTATGCATTTTATGAGGTATGCCAAAAATTCTCAGACGCTCATATCGTGGTCCATGCGGCGCGATTCGTTTAAACCAATACAGTGTTTTATAGACAAGGAGTTTACGATTCCAAAGTCACCGGAAACGGTCTGTGATTGCATTAAATATTGCAAACACTCGCCGAGACCTGGAGGCGAGATGAGTTACAATAGTATTCAAGCAATAGATAACACGGTTTATTCCGTTACACCGATAAAAGTAGAGTTAGTAAACAAAGAAAACGTAGTCATGTATTTGTAAACTTAGAGAATGCTACATTTATTATACCAGTTAGTAGGCGGGCTCTCTTTTACGAGAGTAATAGTATCTGAACTCGTTACGGGTATATTTTTATCGTGATAGATGGTTTGAACAATATCGTTAAATAATTCTAGTATACCTTGGTTTGTTTTAGCGGATACAAAGGTATGTTTAACATTCGAATACTTTTCTGCGATGGAATCAATAGATAAGTTACACAAATTGGAAGGTAAATCACATTTGTTTATCGCAATAAAAATAGGTATATCAGGTATATGTTCTTTGATAGCAGGTATCCAGTAGTCAAGTAGTGTATTGGATTTTACACAAGTTTGGTCTAATACAAGAATAACCGCAGCAGCATTTCTATAGTAGAGGGGTGTAATACTTCTATATCTTTCTTGTCCGGCGGTATCCCATATTTGTAGATGAACATTGGAATTATTGTATTGGATTAACTTGCTAAAATAAGCGGCACCAATAGTAGTAGTAGAATAATCATTAAACGTATGATTTACGTATCGTTCTGCGATAGAAGATTTACCTACATTAGATTCACCGACAATACATAGTTTATAATAACGATTATCCATATATATATAAATATTTAATAGAATTTATATATATACTTATGAGCGTATTTGAGATAAAAGAATTGCGAGAGCACATATTTAGTTATCTTTATCCAAAAAAAATAAAAAAAGGTATGTGGGTCCAAATCGTAAAAAGTGTATGTATAAAACGTCCTCAAACAGGCATTCCCTTACAAATATATAGAATTGTTAAAAATCAGGACAATACGTACACGATTGTTATAAAATTAGAGTCCATGGAACCTAAAGATGATAATAGGTGGTATAGAGTGTATAGTTATTTATATCCATTCCACGGTGATATCATAAAAGTGGTAAAGTACACTAGTTAGTTTACTAATATGATAATTAATATAGATACTATATATACTATGATAGCATTAACTATAAAAAATGTACTACTACTACTAATGTTGTTGGTAACATTAATCATAGTAGTTTTTGTAGTATTAAATTACTGTATAAAAAATGAAATAGCCCTTAGCTATATACCTATACCCTCTAACTATGCGTATGTGTTACCGTCGTTACCGTGTAAAGCAAATATAAGACAAAATGTAGATCGTTTATATAGAGAAGGAGTAGCGTGTGGATTAGGAAAAATGCCTCTTATGTTGTGTGATAAGGTAAAAAAGGATATAATACATTGGGATAGTATCGCAGATAGTACGATGTACGGAAATATTAATACGAGAAAAGGTAGATCAGATTTATATATACCATTAGAAGGAGCAAGATTAGAGATAGTAAAACGATTGTTGTTATCGTGGAAAACCCAATCCTTACCCTTATACAATGAAAATGCAACTATAACAGAAGTATCTTCTCTTATTACCTATCCAGGAGCAATTGGTCAACGTATTCATGAGGATACGGTGGATACTATTAGGTATAAAGACGCTATTTCTTTTGGTATTTTTTTACATGATGTGGATAAAACCTTGGCACCATTAGTTGCGAAAGCGAACAATGGATTATTTCCTTGGTGGTATTGTCTAACAGGTAAAAAAGGTGAAGTGTATGCTTGGTGCTCTAAGGTGGAACATGGAGGTGGTGCAAATTTTAGTAAACTTACTAGATATTTGTTTTACATATCTATAGTGTATCCTCCGCTTAGAAAAATAGAAGTAGGTGAATATTCTTTATTACCTATCTATGGAAATGGTATACGTGTAGGTAATATCATATAAATATAGTTTTACAATATAGAATATACAATGAAATTAAAAGGATTAGTATGTTTGACTTTGATTACGAGTGTGGTTAGTTATCAACGACCCATGCTTCAACAATATTACAAGATTCCACAATTGTTAGATCGTTTAGAAAATACCAAATCTTTGAAGATAGGTGCTGCAACGATAGCTGCGCATGGGATTACAGATCTAATTACAAAACCGCTCCCTCAGGTAGGACTGGGGTATCTATCCGGTTTTACGTTAACGTATTTTTCTCCGGTGGATATGCGATATCTTTGGTTGGTATTAGGATCCACGTATCATTTTAGTAAGGACATGGTGGGACCATTTAAGTTGATACAGTCGGTTTGTTTGCACGAAATGTTTATTGAAAAACCTAAATGGGTGTATTATTATTTATTGTGTTTTCACGTACCTTTGCATTATTGGCGATTTATTACGGTAACTGACAATATAAAATATGCACCCTTTTGTTTATTGTTTACGTGGTTGATATATAAACTACCCTTACATAAGTTTAAGAGTATATATATGTTTCCGGTAATAGGACATATTATGGTAAATTAATATACGTATATATATAATGCCAATAAAGAATACAAGAAGAAGAAGAACATCATACTCTCCGACAAGAAGAAAAGGAACAAGACTACGAAGAAGAACATCATACTCGCCGACAAGAAGAAAAAGAAGAAGTTCACCATTGGTGTTACCTTCTTCTTGGGCTTC
>MDSY01147884.1_pt1 | contig 32880 bp, 30 predicted proteins | sample 811131 | NCBI WGS metagenome assembly MDSY01 (sample SAMN05326643, study PRJNA326480) | marine metagenome | isolation source: seawater | place: Atlantic Ocean: South West | collected 2010 | reverse complement strand
TTTCATCTAAGATAGTTTGCATTGTCTCACGAACGTGGTCGTCAACAACTCGTGGCCCGCGGGTAAGGTCACCATATTCTGCGGTGTCTGAAATGCTGTACCGCATTCCTGCTATGCCTTCTTCGTACATTAGGTCAACGATGAGTTTCAGTTCGTGTAGGCATTCAAAATACGCTATTTCTGGCTGATATCCAGCTGACACGAGGGTATCAAAGCCACTTCTAACTAATTCAGTGAGGCCTCCGCATAGAACTACTTGTTCTCCGAAAAGGTCAGTCTCGCACTCTTCCGTGAAGGTTGTCTCTATTACACCTGCTCGAGCTCCGCCTATTGCATCTGCGTAAGCTAAAGCAAATTCTTTTGCGTTTCCTGAGGCATCATTTTCAACTGCGATAAGGCAAGGAACCCCGCCGCCTTCTAAATATGTTCTTCTTACGAGGTGCCCTGGCCCTTTGGGAGCAACCATAACGACATCCACGTCATCGGGTGGGGTAATCAGATCAAATCGAATGTTGAACCCGTGGCTAAACATCAACGTATCTCCGGACTCCATGTTTGGGCCAATATGACTGTCATATATTGACGCTTGTTCAGTGTCAGGAAGGAGAATCATTATTACATTCGCCCACTTTGATGCTTCATCAATACTCATTACGGTCAGGCCAGCTTCTTGGGCTTTAGCAACTGATCCCGATTCTGGGCGCAGCCCTACAACTACCGCTACCCCTGATTCCTTTAGGTTTAGAGCATGAGCATGGCCTTGTGAACCATAGCCAAGTACGGCGACTCTTTTATTGTCAATTTGAGCTCTGTCCGCATCTGCTTCGTAATATATGTTTGCCACGTTGTCTCCTTTAGTCGTTTACTTTTTATTTACTTATTTAGCGATTGTTGCTAGGGCTACTATTCCTGTTCTTTGCACTTCAACTATTCCATATTTCTCAAGTACTGTTTCAAATTCATTGATCATCTCGGGTGGGCCAGAGAGTGACACCATAATTTTTTTATCTCCGACACTTAAAACATTTGCATCAAAAGACTCTATCTCACGCATGATGTTATCTTCGCTGCCTTCTGTTAGGTTCACAGTCGCTAGGATTAGCTCACGACTAACAGAGTCATCAGGAGATAGTTCTTGGATTCTCACTACGTTGATTAATTTATCCAGCTGTTTGACGACTTGTTCCATGGGGGCTGATTCTGCGTCTACAACAATGGTGAGTCGGCTAAATAGTTCGTTATCAGTTGGAGCTACTGCTAGTGATTGGATATTGAACCCTCTTCGAGCGAACAGTCCGGAAACTCTTGCGAGGACTCCAGGCTTATTTTCAACACGGACGACAAGGGTGTGGAATTGTCCTGCCATGATTAATCGTTTCCTTGTGAGGGGTGGACAATCACATCACTATTTGACTTGCCTGCTGGAACCATTGGGTAAACGTTTTCGCTTGCTTCTGTTCGGAAGTCGATAACCACTGGTCGATCATTGATTTCGTTGGCTTGGTCAATCGCAGGCTTTACCTCTTCCGGTGATTCAACTCGAATACCGACACATCCCATTGCTTCTGCAAGTTTCTTATAGTCAGGTAAATCAGGTTGGAGGTGAACCTCGCTGTAACGTTCATCATAAAAGAGTTCTTGCCACTGACGGACCATTCCTAGATATCCATTATTTAGTACCGCTATTTTCACTGGAAAATTTTCAAGTCTTGCGGTTACTAGTTCCTGATTCGTCATTTGGAAGCAACCGTCGCCGTCTATCGCCCATACCATCCGGTCTGGTTTCCCTGCTTTTGCTCCTATTGCGGCAGGAACTGCAAATCCCATTGTTCCTAAACCTCCAGAGTTAATCCATGTGTATGGATGATTGAATTTCCAGAATTGACTGGCCCACATTTGATGTTGCCCAACTCCTGAGGCGACGATTGTGTCATCGGGTGTATTGTCACGAAGTTGTTCAATGACATATTGAGGTTTGAGACCTTCTCCTTGTTGCCACTCGTCATATACCAATGGGAAACGTTCTTTCCATCCACTGATCTGTGACTTCCACGCTGATCTATCAGGGTGGTCTTGAGTTCCAGACAGTTCTTTTAATGCTTTGATAAGTTCTGTAATTGTTTGACCTACATCACCTTGTATTGAGACGTCAGCTGACCGAACTTTGTTGAACTCTGCTGGATCTATGTCAGCGTGAATTACTTTTGCATCTGGGGCAAATGCGTCGACTTTACCCGTGACTCTGTCATCAAATCTTGCTCCAAGCGTGATCAAAAGATCTGATTCTTGTATCGCCGTTACTGCGGTGTAGTTGCCGTGCATGCCAGGCATTCCTAATGCAAGAGGGTGGTCATCGGGAAAGCCTCCCCTATTCATTAAAGTGGTGACAACGTGAACGTCGAGCAACTCTGCGAGTTCTCGTAACTGTTCAGCGGCACGCGCCTTTAGTATTCCTCCACCGCTGTAAATTATTGGCCGCGTTGATTGTAAAATTAACTTTGCCGCTTCTAATACCGAAGCATGGTCAGGTGCCTGAATGGGGTTGTATCCGGGAAGATCGTGACTTGAAGGTTCGTAGTCATCAAAATGTGATACTGGATTGTTAGCGTCCACGAGATCCTTCGGAATATCAACAAGCACAGGCCCTGGCCTTCCGGTAGTTGCTATATGAAAAGCATCGTGAATTACTTGAGGTATTTCTGAAGCCTCAGTCACCAAAAAGTTATGTTTAGTGACCGCCATCGTGATTCCAGTAGTATCGCATTCCTGAAAGGCATCTGATCCAATAGCGCCGCTAGCAACTTGTCCGGTGATACAAACCAACGGAACAGAGTCAAGCATCGCATCGGCTAAAGGAGTAACCATATTTGTTGCAGCAGGTCCACTTGTAACTATTGCAACGCCTGGTAAACCTGTCGCATGTGCATAACCTTCTGCCATGTGGCCAGCACCTTGTTCATGACGAACAAGTACGTGACGAATTGATGAATCAAGAAGTGGGTCATATGCGGGTAGGATTGCGCCACCAGGCAGACCAAAAACTATTTCTACCCCTTGAGCTTCAAGGCTTTTCATTAAGGCTTTGCCGCCATTAGTTTTCATACCGCTTCCTCAGAACGATTGATTACTGACCCCTTTACGGTATCCATTTGTTTGTCAGTACACGCATGAAATCGTTATATTCTACAAAAGTAATAATTCCTTGACTTTTATGTAGTTCGTTTGGTTTTCAGGGCATAGCCTCTCCATGAGGGAGCAAAATGAAAGAAAAGGCTGACTTTAAGAAATTTTCAAGAGATTTACCATCAGGCTTATTCTTGATTACCTTTGGAAGGTTTATTTCAAACGTGGCTTATCGACTGGTTTTCCCTTTCTTGCCAACAATATCTCGAGGACTAGGAGTGACGACTGGGACATTGGGAACGGCACTTGCAATGCGCGACCTTGTAGAAATGTCAAGCCCGCTTCTGGGGAAAGCAATAGATAAGCGTGGCACAAATCAAGCAATGGTCGTAGGTGCGCTTGGACTTGGAATGGCCGCTGCGCTACAGGGAGCTAGTTCAGGGCTCATACTCTTTGTCTTCGCGTTGGTGTTGACAGCAATTTCTAAAAATTCATTTGATATCGGATCCAGTGCTTGGGCCGGTGCATCGGTTCCTTATGCTCACAGATCTCGAGCTATAGGGATGATAGAAACAACGTGGGCTCTATCCTTTGTCATTGGAATGCCCATAGCTTCCGTTCTCATACGAGCAGGAACGTGGCGAACACCATTCATCGTGATTTCAATTCTTTGTGTGATTGTCGGAATTATCTTTAACCAACGTCTCCCTACAAACCCACCTATCAGTTCCCTTGAAAACAGATCTCGTCTTAGCCTCACCGCAAAGAAAGTGATTTGCGCAATGATCGCCCTAGGGGCGGGCCACATGATGATGCTAGTAACCTTTGCTACCTTTCTTGAAGATGAGCATAATATCTCGACTTCAGGCCTTGGTTTCGTAGCAGTGATCATTGGTTTGGCTGAATTAGTTGGCTCAGGCGGAGTTGCACTCATCGGTGACAAAATAGGGAAAGTGGTTGTGGTGAAATACGCACTTATGTTGTCATTACCGTTATCCATCCTACTCCCTCTAGGAAGTTCCTCTCTTTGGTTGGCCCTACTGCTTATCTCACTTTGGTTCATTTGCACAGAATCGGTAATCGTATCTATGCTTTCAACCTGCACTGAACTGGATAAATCTGCTCGGGGCGCAATGATGGGTTTCGTTTATGCTGGCTGGGCATTGGGAAGATTATTCGGGGCGATTTTTGGATCTAGAGTGTATGAGAGTTCGGGAATTGTGCCTGTAGCTTCTGTAATGACAGCCGTTTTGACGATAGCGCTACTCGTTGTATACCAAGCATTTAAGGATCAAATTGCAACTGCAAAGGTTTCAGAATGAGAGCGGTGTATCCAGGTTCGTTCAATCCCCCAACGATAGGACACATTGCCATTGCAAATTCTGCAATTCAACGCTTTGACATCAGTGAATTACATCTCGTTATTTCTACAATTGCGTTAGGAAAGGAAAAACTGACTGTTCCTTCAGTCACTGACCGGATAGAAATATTAGAGAAATCTATCCAACTGATACCTGAAGCTAGTGCTCTGGAGACTCCAAAACAACTCATTGCTGATATTGCTGAAGGGTATGATTTAGTGATTCTTGGCGCTGATAAATGGGCGCAGTTACATGATTCAACATTCTATAAAGACGAACAACACATGTCAGAATGTTTAAGTCGCTTACCTAAATTAGCGGTCGCTCCGAGAAATGGTATTGCAGTCCCTAATGAGATTCTTTTAACGGTCCCCGAAGAAATCAACTCCATATCTTCCTCACAAGTTAGGCGCGGAAAATTTGAATGGATGACAAAGGAAGCTTTTGGAATAGGAAAAGAACGAGGTTTATGGGGTCTGGCTTAGGTGCGATCTAATTTGGCATTTCATTTGCTTCTTTGCTTTTCCAACTTTCACAATTTAAAGCTCCCAAAATCTGATAACCTGCCGTATCAACAAAGGAATAAGGACATGGGGGCCTGATGAACGAACAACCAGTACAAATGAATATATATTCGTCACGAATCACTCAGCCTAAAAGCCAGGGTGCCTCTCAAGCAATGCTTTTGGCGACTGGACTAACTCAAAGCGACCTAAACCAGCCCCAAGTCGGCATTGCTGCATGCTGGTATGAAGGCAACCCTTGCAATATGCACCTTGATGACCTTGGCACTCATGTTAAACAAGGGGTAGTGGACTCTGGTCTCGTTGGCATGAGGTTCAACACAATAGGTGTCTCCGATGGTATTTCAATGGGAACTGATGGCATGTCATATTCTTTACAAAGTCGCGACTTAATAGCTGATTCAATAGAAACAGTCATGGCAGCACAGTGGTATGACGCACTTGTAGCCTTACCTGGCTGTGATAAAAATATGCCAGGGTGCATTATAGCTATGGGTCGCTTAGACCGGCCAGCAATTATGGTCTACGGTGGAACGATCCGAGCAGGTTGCGGCACTATTGGAGGTGTTGAGGAAAAGCTTGATGTTGTTTCAGCGTTTCAAAGCTACGGACAATTTCTCGCAGGAACGATCACCGAGGAAGAACGACAAACTATCGTGTCATGCGCAATTCCTGGAGCTGGCGCATGTGGAGGAATGTACACAGCTAATACAATGGCCACTGCAATTGAGGCTATGGGCTTAAGTCTCCCATACTCCTCATGCACTCCAGCTGAAGACCCTGCCAAAATTCAGGAATGTGTCACTGCTGGGTCAATGATGGAAATGCTTCTCTCAGAGGGTTTAACACCTCGCCGGATTGTAACTCGAGAATCTCTTGAAAACGCAATGGTCGTAACCATGGCACTCGGCGGGTCAACGAACGCCGTTTTGCATATGATTGCAATGGCCCGTGCCTTCGAACTTGAGCTAGATTTAGACGATTGGCTTGCTACTAGCTCACGAGTTCCGCTTCTAGCTGACTTGAAACCATCTGGTCAGTACGTAATGGAAGACCTCAATGACGTTGGTGGTGTTCCAGGTGTCATGCGCTACTTACTTGACGAGGGAATGCTTGATGGCGATCAAATGACAGTAACGGGAAAGACATTGGGCGAGAATCTGTCTGAGGTTCCTCCACTTCTCAAAGACCAAGACGTTATTTCATCACTCGATACTGCAGTCAAGTCAAGAGGGCATATCTCGATACTGCGCGGTAACCTCGCACCCGGCGGTTCAGTGGGAAAGATTACCGGCAAACAAGGCCTAACCTTTACAGGTCCAGCGCGAGTGTTTGATTCTGAAGAAGACATGATTGCTGGACTTGAGGAAGGTCGGATTCAATCCGGTGACGTGATAGTAATTCGTTATGAAGGCCCCAAGGGTGGGCCAGGAATGCCTGAGATGCTTACACCAACTAGCGCCCTTGCGGGTGCTGGCTTTATTGACGATGTCGCTCTGATTACAGATGGACGCTTCTCTGGCGGGAGCCATGGTTTTATAGTTGGGCACGTCGTTCCGGAAGCTCAAGAAGGGGGCCCAATTGCCCTTGTGCGTGATGGGGACACAATCACAATTGATGATGAAAGTCATGAGATGACCGTGGGTGTTAGCGACAGCGAACTCGAATCCCGTGCCGAGCAATGGGTGGCGCCGCCGTACAAAGCCACTTCAGGCGCCTTGTGGAAGTATATACGCCTCGTAGAAGACGCATCTAACGGTTGCGTAACTGATAGTTAAAGAAATTTAGAACTCGCGAAACGCTAATGGATTAATACGTTGATTGTCAGCGTTGTAAGTAAAGTTTGAACTTTATTATTTACTCTTTATTGCTCTATTGAATCTTTAATTCGATCAAATTTCGTTCGAACTATCAACGTATATGTGTCTAAGATTGCTTGCTCTCGGTGTGTCTTTTGCGCTTCTAGTCTTGCTGGATCTTGGACTAAAGCCATGAACGCCGCTTTACTCGGGAAAGCATTGAATCTGACTTGATCCCACTCTCTCCCATCACCAATAATTGTGCCTTCTACTCCGAACCATCCAGAAATACGAACGCCTTGGGCTATGCCGCCAGTGGCTGCTTTTGACGAGTATTCAGTCATTTGTTCTGGAGTTTCTCCTAGCTCAGCACGATCATTAAATTTTACGACATGCAAGGCGATTATTGGGCCGTCTTCCCTTGAAGGCGGATGTTTTACCTTCTCCCAATCAGGAAGGAAACCTTTAGGATTTGGAATATCCATGGGTAAGCAACCCATTATGATCGTTTCTTTCATCCCCGCCTCTTTATGTACATGTTTGTCCTGAAAGTCTTTTCTTTCTTGCATATCAATAAATGATTTTCTTGTCGGGTATTTCACAACTGCTACCCGATCCCAATCCCGATGATCACCCAGAAGCTTGTTTTCAACTTCGCCTAAATAAACAAGGTCCGCTCCTACCGCTCTTAAAGGCTCTAACGGTGAGTAAAGGTCATCAGCTTCTTGACCTGTTATTTTTGTCCTGTTTCCATCTACGTATTCAGCAACGTCATGATATTTCATCAGATTAACCATCCAAATAGGTCCATCTTCATCTGCTGTTGTGGTAGCCAGCCGCAGGGCGTAATCGTAATCAATTTTTCCGTATTTTGGTGATGTCATAGTTATTCCTCTACTCCCCTATCTCTACCCTATGTAGGTCATCGCCTAGTTCAATTGTTCCGGAGAAATACTGAGCTGCGATCTCTCTCCATTCTTCTTCTTGCCCTGAAGGAAAGGCAGGTACGTAATGCGTTAAAGTAAGGGTTTCTATGCCGGCACGTTCTGCGGTTTGGGATGCTTCTTCAACTGAGGAATGGTAGTCGCAAACATCTTGTAGACGTTGGAGAGGAATATTTTCGATGATGTCCTTGCGGATAACGGTATGAACAAGTCCTTTGGCCCCAGAACACAATTTGTCTAGCCCAGCGCATGGGATAGTATCTCCTGCGACAACAACCGCATCATCCCCGTAATCAAATCTGAATGCAATGGTTGGATCTACTGGGCGGTGGTCTGTAGGTTCGGTAGAGATCTTGACGTTGCCCTCTAATTCCACGACCCCGCTTTCAATTTCAGTCACGTTTATTGCGGGAGGTTCGTTTAGATCTTCGTGATGATCTATTCGATACTTTATGTCAAAGCTAAGAAAGTGCAATAGCCTATCGACTACCTCTTTCGTCCCCGGTGGCCCAACGATTTGAAGAGGTTTTTGTTCTGCGAACGTAGTAATCCAAGCAGATGTAATGACGTCATTTAAATCAGTTATGTGATCGCTATGAAGATGTGTAATCATTACCCCGTTGAGCATGTTTGAGCCGCATCCTGCGGCAGCCAGCCGCATAAGAACGCCTCTCCCTGCGTCAACCAAATAGTTCTCTTCACCAGCTTGTATGAGAGTTGCTGGTCCTGCTCTATTGGGGTCAGGAATTGGTGACCCAGTTCCTAAGAGAGTGATAGCTATCATTTTCCTCCTGTGTGGATAACAACTTATTGTCTAGCGTTTTCAGCACGCGCCTGAGCTTGATCTGCATCGGACGCTCTTCTGGCAGCGAGTTGAATTTCAATTTGGTGAAGTTCCCCACTGAAGGGGAAAGGGCTTTCGTATTGAGGTGAGACCGCTGATCCGTGATCGTAACCAATGCTTGACCCTACAGAAGATATCATTCGCATAAATAGTGGAATCTCTATAGATCCAGACGGTTCTTCGTTGACATAGATTGTGATTTCTCCGCCTCTTTTGAGTCTTCGAAATTGAGCGCGCAATGTTGAGTATCCGATTGGAATTTCGATGTTAGACCTCACAACCGAATGGTCATCAAATGCGTTGTAATCTACAACGAAGCGTTCATTTTGTATGAATATTGAAATACCAGAATTCTCTGTTCCAGTCGAAAAGAGAACACCTTGATCATTCTTTTGTCTGGTGATTGTGGCTGTCAAGTCAAAGCTTCTTCCACCAATAGCTGCACTTGCTTGACCAGGTATCGGAGACATAGGAGGCCTGTACACATATTTGCGGCTCGTTGGGTGTGGAGATAAATCTCTGAACCGAGCTCTAAATAATTCAAATCCTCTGTCATCAAGCGGGAGAACACCATGCTTTTCTGCTTCCTCCCACCATAGATTCTGTAACTCCGTTAATTTTTTTGGCTCAGACTCCGCAAGGTCATTGCATTCGGACCAGTCATCGGTAAGTTTGTATAATTCCCATTGCTCGGTTTCGTAATCGGCGCCAGTTTGATGACGACAAACAGCTTTCCATTCTCCTGCTATGAGTGCCCTGCTACCTGAATTTTCAAAGTATTGAATCATATTATTAGAAACCCCCTTTGGATCGGCCAGAAGATGAGCGAAGGAATGTCCTGAAATCGGAATTTGTGGAACTCCCTTATATGTTTCGGGTGCTTGGATATTAAGTATCTCAAAAAGAGTAGGAGCGATATCAGAAACATTCACGAATTGGTTTAGCAATGAACCTCGGTTCTTCTTCTCAATTCCTTTTGGCCAATGAATGATTAGAGGAACGTGAACTCCTCCTTCATGAGTATTTTGTTTATACCACTTGAACGGAGTGTTACCTGCCTGCGCCCACCCCCAAGGGTAATTGGTGTGGCTATGTGGCCCCCCGATGTCATCAATATTCTGGATTGCTTGATCTGGAGTTTCTAATATCCCATTAAAAAACTTCATTTCGTGCATAACCCCAAAAGGACCACCTTCTTGAGAAGCCCCATTATCTGAAAGAAGGATAAAGATTGTGTTATCCAATTCGTCTGCGTCACGCAATCCGCTTACTATGCGACCGATTTGATCATCAGTGTGATCAAGGAAAGCTGCGAATGCTTCTTGCAAACGTGCAGCTAAGAGTTTTTGGTTTTGTGGGAGATTATCCCACTTCTCGACTCCAGGGTTTCTTGGAGCTAATTGTGTACCAGATGGGATTACCCCTAGTTCTAACTGTCGTCGATGCCAGCTTTCACGAATGACATCCCACCCCTCATCAAATAGACCTCTGTATTTCTTGAGATAATCCGGAGGAGCTTGGTGGGGAGCATGAGTAGCACCGAATGGGAGGTAAGCAAAAAATGGCCTGTCAGGTCGAACCCCTTTGGAGTCAGCAATCATTCGCAGGAGGTTATCGACAATATCTTCACTTAGATGGTAACCATCTTCTGGTTTTCCTGGAGGTTGGACAGAATGATTATCTCTGACGAGATCAGGATGAAATTGATCTGTTTCTCCCTCAAGGAAACCATAGAAACGATCAAACCCTCTTCCAAGTGGCCATTGGTCAAACGGGCCAGCAGATGAACAATTTTCCATTGGCGCTAAATGCCATTTCCCCGCACAAAACGTGGCGTAACCTTCAGCTTGGAAAATCTCAGCCATAGTGGCCGCTTCATTAGTTATGTGGCCTAGCATGTGAGGAAATCCAGTGCGGAAATTAGAAACTGACCTCATCCCAACCGCATGTTGAGATCGGCCGGTTAAAAGTGAAGCTCTTGTAGGTGAACAAAGCGGCGTAACATGAAAGTTTGTGAACTGCATCCCATCTGCAGCTAAGTTGTCAATATTTTCTGTATCGATAGATGATCCGTAGCACCCCAATTGAGCGAATCCGGTGTCATCTAACAGAACCACTACTACATTTGGGGCGTCTTCACCAGGGTGTTGAGGGAGTTCAAACCATGGCTCTGAATCGTTAAGAGTTTTTCCGATAGTTCCTTTAAAGCTGCTTTCTTGTTTACGTAATCGGGCCATTCTTTTTCCTATTCAGTGACTGGGAGCAGGTGATGAATAGCGCTGTTCCAAGCTCTACGAGTTTGTCCAACTGTTCGATTCATTGTCCGTCTAAACTGCTCCCAAGATTCCACCGAGGTAAGAACTGCAATGGACGCTACGAGATCCTCACGATCGGCTGTGCTGAGTGTGCGTAGTTCGTAATCATAGTGAACGCGAATCTGGTCACAAAGCATCAACCGAGCAGAGTCAAGTTGCTTAACCGTAATAGAACTTCCGTGAAGATTTCTTCTGTTAAGTAGTTGAAGAGGGTGGAGTTTCTCATAAAGTGCGAGGCGAACTTTAATGAACGTAGCTATACGCTGTTTGCGATCGCCGGTGCCGATCTCGGGAATGAAAACTAGCTCGGGGAAACGCTCCGTAATGCGAGCAATGGCATCGTTACGGAGCTCATCAAGCGTCTCAAAATACCGGTACATCGACGCAATAGAAACACCTGCCCGTTTTGCGACCTCGTCTGGGCTCGGAGCATTTCCGCTTTCCAATACCAGGTCAATAAACGCATCTACTGCAGATTCACGGCGCTCAGAGCGCTTGAGGGTATGCGCGTGCGATTGAGACACACTCTGAGAATTATTAGTCATCGCTTTCTTTTACCAACGTCATATATGATAGTGAAACTATCACTATCATATATGACGAGCAAATACATTCCCGTAGGATCTACCCATTGAGCTATCCTTCTACCTCGGCTTTTGGTTTGTTTAGTTTTCTAGGGAAATTAAATCGGAGAGATTCCGGCAACAAATATAGGTTTCGCAGTCGGGGTACTTTTGATGGAAGGCTTCTGCCAATGCGTGCATTTCCTCCAGGCATATTCCTGGCATCAGAATTTCCGTGGCAGATTGGCACCGGATATTGATGCTTCCCAACGGGGAAAATCGAAGAACTTCACTTTCAGCTATCCCCTCTTCAGTTCCATTGTCGTGGATACCAAGTCCGATAATATTTTTGTTCTTGCCTGCGCCTAGCTGGTACCGTATGAGCTCCAAGAATGAACTTATTGAATCTCTAATGAGACTTACCTTTGAACCAGGAACTGATTTCCAATCGACAGGGATCTCCAAAATAGAGAGGTTGTTTCGGTAAGCGATATCTAGAATCTCAGCGTCTTGTGCAAACCCTTTTACTTTTGAGGATGAAAAGAGCACTTTTGCTATTGGGGCTCTGTATGCCTTAAACCCACATTGTGTATCCGAGATTCCATGTTTTGAGAGCAAGCGAAGAATGAAAGAGAAACCGATGGTGACTAATCTTCTTTTTGGTGGTATTCCTTGAGTTCGTGATCCTACAAGTGACCGTGATCCTACGACAATGTGATGTTTCTCAAGTCCCTTTATCGCAGGTTCCAAAGCAGAAAGGTCTGTAGCCATATCTGCATCCATTGTGATTATTATTGGACTATTTGCATTCGATACACCAATTTGTAGCGCACTCCCTTTCCCTTTACTTTCAGGTTTAGTTATCACTTTCCCCAAGGGGAAATACTTATCAATGATTTGTTGACAGATATCACTTGTTCGGTCAGTGCTCCCATCGTCAACAACAATCAGTTCAATATTCTCGGGAATGATATATATTGAACGCAAAGCGTCTAATAGAGAAGGGATTCTTCGCTCTTCATTCAATGCTGGCACGACAATAGAAACCTTTGCATGGCTTTTAAAGAGGTACTCTTTTAGCTTCACAGTTAAGTGCCAGATTGTCGGGATGGGATCTCAATAGCTGTCACAATGACGTCGTTACGGATCGTGAATTTACCATGCATTTCTCTAATAGGGCCGTTCTTTAGAATACGAACTGTGAAGGTGTTCCCTTGATCATGAAAATTAATAAGGGCTTCTTTGAAACCTAGCCATTCGTGAGTGATTGGATACCAAGCTTTGTATGTTGCTTCCTTCGCTGAGAAGAGAACTTTTCCGGGATGTTGAACAAGAGCGCCACCAACAGTTTTAGCCCATTCTTCTTCTTGGTGATTACTTATTCTCTGTAATGCTTTAGAGGATAAAGGTTCGTCTATCTCTGCATCTAAACCTACAGACATGATGTCTGACTTTCTAGCGACTGCTGCAGCAGCATAGCCATGCGAATGTGTTATGGATCCCACAATATTAGAGGGCCAGATTGGCTCTCCCTTTCCTCCTATATGGATATTTTCTGGGGGCATGCTTGCGAGCATCATTGCTTCATGGGCGCAAAATCGTCCTGCAATGAATTCTCGTTTTCGGTTTTGTGAAACATTCTCTAAGTAAGTTCGTTCAGCCGGTGAGAGAAACGCTGCGTCAATATTTGTATTACGAGTTTCTGCAATAGCTACAGAGCTTGAAAACAAATCTTTTAGTGCTCCCATACTTTGGACAGTATCGCAAAAATCCATTTTGGGGGCATTTTCATCAGTAGTACTTATTTACCTGTCGATCGTTCGTTTAGAATTTTGTTTATGGTTTTTCCATCTGCTTGACCTGATGTTGATTTCATTACCTGACCGACAAAAAATCCTTGCACTTTAGTATCACCTGAACAGAAGCGTTCCCATTCATCGGAATGTTCATCAATGAGTTGGTCCACAAGGTTTTCTAAATCATTTATCCCAACTGCCTCAAATCCCAAGTCGGCTGCTAAGTTTGCCGGCATACCTCCTCTTTGGACTAACTCGCCCAGCACCTTCTTTGCTTGTGTACTGGTAATGTCCGACTTGCTTTCCATTTGGACCAATTGTGCGAGAGCTTCTGGTGTCAACGCTCCTGGACCAGAAGATAAATTATTCACCAAATGCTTAACTACTTTTTCTGGTTCACCTCCCCTTCTAATAGCGTCCAGAGCAAAGGCATCATGATTACGCTCCACAAGCAGTGTTACATCACTTGACTTAACTCCGGTTAGGTTTACCAGTTTTCCCCTCCGTTCAGATGGCAATTCGGGCAATTCTTGGTCAATTTTCGCAATTATTTCTTCACTAGGATTTAGGGGCACTAAATCCGGTTCAGTAAAGTAACGGTAATCTTCAGCATCTTCCTTTGATCGGCCGGAACGAGTTCTTCCTGCATCTTCATCCCAATGACGGGTTTCCTGTTTTGGGGATTCGCCATTCCTATAGAGGCTGATGTGACGATTCGCTTCATATTCAATTGCTCGGCCTAGCGATTTAAGTGAGTTAACATTTTTTATTTCACATCGCGTTCGTAGGTTATCCTCGCCGTTTTCACGAACGGAAACGTTTGCATCTACACGTATCGACCCTTCTTCCATTTTGGCGTCAGATATTCCTAGTGCCAAGATGATGTAGCGTAGTTCAGAAACATATGCTTTAGCCTGTTCGATAGTTCGTATTTCGGGCTCACTTACAATTTCAATCAGTGGAATACCGGCACGGTTGTAATCTACTAAGGAATAGTCGGACCCAGAGATTCTCCCGCTGGTTCCAATATGGGTAGTTTTCCCTGTGTCCTCCTCAATATGTGCCCGTTCAATTCCTATTGCTTCACCAGTTGGAAGCTCAAGGTAGCCGTTAAGGTTCGTCGGCATGTCATATTGGCTAACTTGATAATCTTTCGGCATATCGGGGTAAAAGTAATTCTTGCGCGCGAACACTGAACGATTTACTGAGCAACGTAATGCTCTCCCTAATTGCATAGCGTAATAAACTGCTGTTTCGTTGACTACTGGCAATGAGCCAGGCAGCCCTAAGCAAACTGGGCAAACATTTGTATTTGGTTCACTTCCGAATTGGTTGAGGCACCCACAAAAGAGTTTTGTCTTGGTTGCAAGCTCGACATGCACTTCTAACCCGACTATAAGTTCCCAATTGTCTTTAAAAATTTCTTGATTCATTGTGATGCCTTTTCCAGGGTTTGCGCTACTTGGTACATCACTGATTCCTTCATTGGAGGTGCAAGTATTTGGACACCTATAGGCATTCCATCCTTACCTGAACCAAACGGGATAGATATGGCTGGATGGCCGACAAGATTAGAGGGAATCGTGCACACATCGTTTACATACATTGTCATTGGGTCATCAACTTTCGCCCCTAATTTAAAAGCAGTACAGGGAGAAGTAGGAGAGAGAAGCACGTCATAGTCTTTATATAGCTCTGCAAAATTCTCCGCTAAGAGTCTCCGTACCTTGAGTGCTTTCCCATAGTACGCGTCATAGTACCCAGCTGATAAGGCATAAGTTCCCAGCATTATTCTTCGTTTGACTTCGTCCCCAAACCCCTCTGTTCTCGTGTTCACATTCATTTCTTGTAGGTTGGCGCCATCAACTCGCAATCCGTAGCGGACTCCGTCATAACGACTGAGATTGCTGGATGCTTCAGCTGGTGCGATGAGATAATACGCTGATAGGCAATACAAAGCAGCCGGAAGTGAAACTTCTTCAACTTGGGCTCCCGCATTGGAAAGAGTTGAAACAGCTATATTTGTTTGGTCGATAACTTCTTGGGTGATGCCATCGATGCCTCCCATTAGTTCGCTAATGATACCTACTTTAAGTTTGTTGACGCCTTGATCAATTTCATTCACGAGGGAGTTGGGGGCTTGTTTGATACTTGTTGAATCTAGCGGGTCATAACCTCCGATGACTTCATGAACGATTGCCGCATCTTTAACAGACGTGGCGAAGGGACCTACTTGATCCAATGAACTCGCAAATGCAAGGAGTCCATATCGTGAGACACCTCCGTAAGTTGGTTTGACCCCAACAACTCCACAAAGAGCTGCTGGTTGTCGAATTGAACCTCCTGTGTCAGAACCTATAGCTATAGGGGCAAACCCTGCTGCTACGGCTGCCGCACTTCCGCCACTTGATCCTCCTGGGACGCATGTAAGATCATGTGGGTTTCGAGTTGGTCCGAAGGCAGAGTTTTCTGTTGAACTACCCATAGCAAATTCATCTAAGTTTGTTTTCCCCACAATTGTCGCCCCTGCTTCTTTAAGTTTTCTTACAACAGTTGCGTCATAGGGAGGGTTCCAACCTTCAAGGATCTTTGAACTCGCAGTAGTAGGTATTCCTTTGGTGCAAAGATTGTCTTTAATTGCTACAGGGACTCCAGCTAATGGCCCTACGGTTTCTCCTTCAGAAATTAGCTTGTCAGTCTCTTTGGCTGCTGCTCTTGCTTCATTGATAGTTACTAAGTTAAAAGCATGAACATCCTTTTCGTGCTCTTCAATCTTGTTAAGATGCCGCTCAAGTATTTCAAGTGCGGAAATCTCACGTGTAGTAACAAGATCGGCTATTTCTATAGCACTTTGGTACTGCTCAGGGGTAACGCTATTCATTCTTCTTCACCAAGAATTTTCGGCACAAGGAATCTCCCACCCTCTACTGCTGGTGCTTGAGGTAAAAAATCAGACGGTTTAAGCATTGGATTTGGGATATCTTTTCGCATTGTGTTTTCGATTGGGAGAGGATGAGACATAGGTTCAACGTCATCTAGTTCCAGTGCCTCAACATCCTTTGCATGGTCCAGGACTGCTCTTAACTGGTCCGTAAAGGTTACTAACTCTTCGCTAGTCAATCGTAAGCGTGCGAGGTAAGCCACGTGTTTGACTTCATCGGAAGATATTGAATCTGACATTTGTACATTCTATCCAACTAAGTCCATCTGCCCGCAGTATCGAATTTAAGTTTCTTCCATCTCCAGATGGTTATTCCATAGTCTCTGGCCCCTGTGAAACAAAGATCTCTACGACTCCATCACGTAGGAGCTCAGACCCGGATGTGGGTTCTAATCTGATAACTATGCCAGGTCGTATCGTTGGATGGAATACTTCTGTTTTTTTTGCTTGTAGACCTTCGAGCACAATCGCTGTCTCGACTGATTCATATGGTCTGCCTATTAGCGCATCGGGGATTGTGCGAAGTTCGGGACCTGAACTAATTTGAATATCCACTTCGGATCCAGTGGGTAACTCAGTTGATGATGTTGCAGGCCCGATGACTAAGCCAATTGCTATCTTCTCATTGGGCACCTGAGAAATTTCCCCAAGTCTTAAGCGGGCCTCTAGAAGCATCGATTCTGCTTCATCAATGGTGAGTCCAGCGAAGCCTAGAGGTATGTTACGAAGTTCAGGTCCAAGTGAAATGAAATAAGTAAGAATTTCCCCTTCCGCTAGTTCCATACCCGCGGTCGGGATAGTTCTTAGAATTTGTCCATTCCGTGTTCCGTCTTCTCTTGTTAAAGCTTCTTCGAGAACCCAGTAGTCATCAAACTCGTCAATCAGTTCGGAGGCTTGCAATCCGGCGACTTCTGGGACCGTCTGAACCCTGATTTCTTCATCTGCGTTTCCAGAATTGATAAGGAACGCTGTGCCGGCGATAAGAATAGCCATTACGAGTAGCCATAGCCACCGACTAAGGTGTGACTTTAGGTATAAAGTCGCTCTTTTAAGGCGAGCTTTAAAGTTTGATTTATCACCGACAGCAATGGCTTCTGGTTTATCATCGAACGCTTCAAGAAGATTGAGATTCAAACTATTCCGGACAGGAAGTAACGCAGGTTTCGCGTTTTTGATGTTTACTTCACTTGTAATTTTTAATAATGCATTAGCAGTGGGTCGCTCGGATGCTTTTGCTGATAGCGCGCTTGCAAATACTGCCTCTAACTCTTTTAGAAGTTGTGAATCTATTTCTTGCGCCTCGGCAGTATTTTTGCTTTCAGGAAGCTTTGTATGGATTAGTTCTTTGAAGATCGCCGCAATGGCATAGACATCTGCAGCCGGACTAAGCAGCCCACCTTGACTTAATTCTGGCGATACGTAGGGGCCCTCGGTAACCAGTTCCGATGAGAAATATTTTGCACTTACGCTTCCCATACCAGTATCAGATAACTTCAGGTCGCCGTTTAAACTGAAGATAACGTTTTCAGGTTTCAAGCCGCCATGGACTTTGCCTCTCTCATGGAGGTAACTCGTTCCCTTCAATATTTCCATCATGATAAGTGTTATTTGCGTAACGGAAAGCGATGCGTCTTGTTCCAGCATTGCTCTTAGATCTCCGCCTGCTAAAAATTCAGTGACGATATAAGAGATCTCCCCTGAGCCCCAATCCAGAATTTTAATAAGGTTTGGGTGGCTCGTTCGTGCAAGATCTTGGAGACTAATCTGGAAATCGTCTTGAACCTCGTTCCCACTGCGAAACGGTGCGTCGAATACCTTGACAATCGTTTGCTTCCTTACCCTGATATCATCGGCAAGGTATACCTGTGCCAGAGTTCCACTTCCTATTGGAGTTATCAGTCGGTAACGACTATTAATAACTTTCCCGGCATGTAAATACGTTGATGATTCCACATTTAGATCGTATTGCCCTTGTGACGATTTGCATATCCCATTTGATTGCAGTCATTGGATTTAATCTGGCAGAATGGGTACATGGCAGAGAAGGTTGAGCCTCGACGGAGCTTATTTTCAAGGATTCTTGGACCTGCTTTGGTTACCGTTGGGATTACTGGGGTCATTTTAGGTTTTGCGTTGTCAAATAGCGGAAGCACTGACATACGCGTAGAAGGCAACCCAGTGATAGAGGCATTGTTCCCCGAACCAGATGCAGAAGTACTCAGACAAACATCAATCGGCATTGATTTAATAGCCGGTTACGAGGCAGAGCTTACAATTAATGGGGTTCCTATTCCCCCTGATCAAATAAATGTGTTGAGAGACTTGGAGAACCCCAGAGAGAGCGCTCAGACTAGCGGAACGTTTGGCTCGACATTAAACCGGTTCCTGTACCAACCCCTCGAAGGGCGAGCAGTGCCAGAGTTACAAGGTGATAGAAACTGCGTTGTTGCAGTGTACTGGCCTCTCTCAGATGCGACTGCTAGGTCAACAATTGAGTGGTGCTTTACTGCCCTGTAATCAGTTTGGAGTTGATAGCAACTTGTCAAGTTGCTTGATAGCATCTAATGGTTCAGGCCCCACGTGTATGCTTTTGATGCCTAATTCTTTAGCTACATGAACATGCTCTAAATAGTCATCAAGGAATATCGTTTTAGCTGCTGACTTGTTAGCAATTTGGAGTGCCAACGTAAATATTTTTGGGTCCGGCTTCCGTAACCCGACTTCGGAACTATCAATGATTCCATCAAATACATTCTCTGGCAACATTGATTTCCATGATGAACTAAATTCGCGAATATTATTTGAAAGGATGAACTGGGTTATTCCTAAGTCTTTGTATCGCCGAACAGCATCAAACATTTCCTGAGTCTTGTCGTTTTCGCCTCCCATTGATTTAAAAAAATCCCTGATGGCAAAACCTTGAATCCCTCTGGCACTAATTAGAGCTTCTATTTCTTCAAGAGCTTCTGCCATTGTTATCTCGCCCCGTTCAAGTCGGTGCCAATGGTGATCACCATCTTCTAAGCCGTAACCTAAAACTAATTCAATAAGCTGTTGGGGTTTTACTCCAAGGTGACCAGCGTAATTGTCAATTGAGTAGAAGGGAGAGCCTGTAAAAACGCCACCAAAATCCCACAGGATGCATTCAAAGTCTGACTCCCCCATTATTTATCTATTTCCCCTGACATAAGGAGATTTTGGAACCCGAACTCGTCCAAAATTGGAATTCCCAGCTCCTCTGCCTTTTTTAATTTAGATCCTCCCGGGTTGCTTCCCACAACGAGAGCCGATGTTTTGCCTGACACACTTCCTGGGGATTTACCTCCTCTTGATGTAATTGCCTCTGCGATTTGATCCCTTGTGAAACCCTCCAAAGTTCCTGTTACGACGATCACCTTTCCTTCGAGAGTATTGTCAGTTTCCTCAATGACAGGACCCACGAAATTTACACCCGCGGATCTAAACTTTTCAATCAATGCCCTATGTTTTGGTTCTCTAAAATAGTTGAATACACTACCCGCAATTACTGGACCAAGTCCCTCTATCGCCTCCAGCTCGTCAAGCGATGCCTCAATTATCACGTCGAGATGCCTAAACGACACAGCAAGTAAGTCTGCGTTTGTTCTTCCAACGTGTGGTATCGAGAGGCCAAAAATTAGATTCGCAAGTGTCTTTGACTTTGAAGATTCAATGGCTCGCTGAAGATTATTCACAGACATTTCCCCAAAACCTTCAAATGATTGGATCCTTTCGAAATCAAGCGTATACAAGTCACCGACATCATTCATTAACCCCTCAGTGACAAAGAGATCAATTGTTTGTTCCCCTAGATGCTCAATATCCATAGCTGTTCTTTGTGCGAAATGCTCTACCCTGCCTCTAACTTGTCGCGGGCAGAAATAATTGGTACACCTATGTCTTGCTTCGCCTTCAGGCCGGCTTAGATCAGCGCCACACGATGGACAACTTGTTGGGAACTTCCATTGTGGAAGGCCAATGGGGCGTTTATCAAGAACAGGACCCAAGACTTCTGGGATTACTTCGCCAGCTCTTCTAACGATGACTGTGTCCCCAGGGCGTACATCCTTTTCCCTAACTTGGTCCGAATTATGCAATGTTGCAGTGGAGACTGTAACTCCACCAACAAACACTGGTTCAAGCACTGCAAATGGCGTTGCCGAGCCAGCAGCACCAATTGAAACTTCAATATCTAAAAGTTTGGTTGTCTGTTCTTCTGGTGGCAATTTAAATGCCAAAGCCCATCTGGGAGCTTTCGCCGTTGCACCTAATTCTTCTTGAATCTGCAATGAGTCTGCCTTTATGACTATTCCATCAAATTCATAGTCAAAGTCAGATTTTTTTTGCCTGTACTCATTAATATACGCTCTAAGCCCCTCCTTTCCTGTTGTAACCCTTTGCGCATTTTGGTTCACGGGAAACCCGAGCAAGCTCAAGTATTCGAGTGTCCCGAAATGTGACTCAAGAGCAGGTCCACCAGATATTCGACCTATTTGGTAAGCCCAAAAGGATAAATTCCGCTGCGCAGCCACGTCTGAATTCTTTTGACGTATTGAACCTGCTGCGGCATTTCGAGGGTTGACATAGGTCTTCTCGCCCAACTGCTCAGCTTTCTTGTTAAGTTTCTCAAATTCACTGATACGAAGGTACACTTCACCACGAACTTCCAGTACTTGCGGTGCGCCTTTAATATATTTAGGTATATCGCTGATGGTTAACACATTATGGGTTACGTCTTCTCCAATAGATCCATCGCCTCTTGTAGCAGCCTGAACTAGCTTCCCATCTTCGTAGCGAATTGAAATTGCTAGTCCGTCAAACTTCAGTTCGCAACAAAATTCGCTGATGCTGGTATTACTTTCTAATCTGCGCTCGATTTTTTTGACCCACTGGTCAAGTTCTGAGTCATCAAACGCGTTATCTAAAGACATCATTGGAACTGCGTGTTGCACTGGAGCAAAGATTTGTGAAGGGCTGCCGCCGACATTCTCGGTAGGCGATGTAGGGTCGTATGCCTCGGGGTATTTTGATTCGAGATTTCTTAGCTCCCTCATCAGATGGTCCCACTCTTGGTCACTTATTGAGGGGTTGTCAGAATCGTAATAGGCAACGTTGTGCTTTCTAATTTCAGTTCTTAGCTCTTGAATGCGTATTAAATCGTCGTCTGTCACAGTAGTAAATTTCCAGTTATCTCGGCGTACGGATTAGCAATGAACCCCGCATACTGCGAAAATTCTTTATGTGAAGAAGAATTCTTGGATATATGTATTTCGTTTGGCATGGATTCCAATTCCTTTATTGGGGTATGAAGTCTTTGGTTCCGCTCTCAGTAGCAAAAGTGGATCTGTTCAAACCGCTGTTGCTCTGAGTTTATGGATCCTCTGGTCCATCGTTCTCTTGATTTCGTTAATTCCTAGTGCCAGTCTACTCACCGTTTATAGAGTCGTAGTGCCTATTTCTGTAGTGGCTTCTATTTGGAGTTCGATAGAAGCAGAAATGAACGCTTCATCTATTTTGCTGCTCTTTTGTTCTGCTATCTGCTTCTCAATAAGTCTTTTGCCGTCAATTGGGTTTTGGTTTATCAATGGGTCAGCATATGGAGATGAAGTACGCATACCTCTCAGGGCTCCTGGCCCCTTACTACTCGGCCCCGTCCCTCTGGCCTGGATAGTAGTTGCTTCGAGTTTAATTTTCTCAATCATTTCTCTCTCTTCACAAAAGTATGTTTTTGGATTTATCGTCTTTACGATAGGTTCAGGTTTGAGTTACTTTTCTTACCGCTCTTTAGCAGCGCTTTCGCAGAGGTGGCTCGTGTTTGTGCCAGCTGGGATTGTCCTACACGACAATATGGTTCTGGCTGACCCTTTTCTTATTAGAAAGTCAGTGATTAAAGGTATCGGTCCTGCGTTAGCATCAACCGATGGACTTGATCTCACGATGTCAAGTATTGGAATGAGTTTAGAAGTTGAGCTGCATGAGCCTGCTAATTTATCCTTACAAATGAACCCGCTAGCTCCTCCAGAGGTTCATGAGGTCACTTCATTTTTAGTAAGCCCTTCTATGCTTTCGGTAACTTTAGAAATGGCATCATCACGCAGTATTGCGGTTCTATAATTTGCCAACGATTCCCGATCCCACGACCGTGTCTTCCTCATAGAACACAGCTGATTGACCTGAGGCTACTTTTTTGTGCGGCTTTTCCCAATAGATTTTATCTGTAATTTTTGCTCTAGCTGTATGACCGTGAGCGCTCGTTTGAATATCAAGCGCACTAGTAACCGGTTCTCCAATCCATTGGATATCAGTAATTGGTGTTTCTTCATAGTAAAGGTCCGATTTAGGACCCACAGTTACGATGGCAGATTCTACATTTACATCAACCGCATACCGAGGCTGGCCTTCCCCTGAGATTCCTAAACCTTTGCGTTGACCTATTGTTACCATCTGCACTGCAGGCACGTTAGAGATTCTATTCCCCTGGGAGTCAATCACTTGCCCTGGCGTCATCGTCATATACTGCTCCAGGAATCGCTGTCTCCCACCTTTAGTTCTACTGATAAAACAGACATCTTGACTATCGGCCTTTCCAGCAGTTTGTAATGATAGCGACGCTGCTATCTCTCTAACTTGAGCTTTCGTGAGATTACCTATGGGTAGTTGAAGCCGGGCGAGTTGCTTCTCGCTAAGCATATGCAAAACGTATGACTGGTCTTTCCTCAGGTCCACTGATCTACTAAGACGAAAACCTTCAGGCTTTTGGATAATCTGGGCATGATGGCCGGTAGCTATTAGCTCGAAGCCAAGAGCAGTGGCTCGACGAAAAAGCTTGTCAAATTTAACATGCCTATTGCATTCAATACATGGATTTGGTGTTGCACCTGCCTTATGGGCCTCAACGTATGGGTCTACTACATGAGCATCAAACTCATCACCAAAATTAAAGACGTGATGCTGTATCCCTAATTGGTCGGCTACTCTTCGTGCATCAATTACATCGGAGACTGAGCAACATCCAGTATCAGAAGTGCCACCCCATAATTTCATCGTCACTCCGACGACTTCATATCCCTGTTCAAGGAGCACAGCTGCTGCTACGGAAGAGTCAACACCTCCCGACATTGCGACGAGAATTTTCTGCTTGCCTTTCATGATCCTAAGCTCCGTAGTCTGTGTATCGCATTTGGGAGTATTTCTAGTACTCTATCCACATCGTTTTGTGTACTTCTATATCCTAGAGATAACCGCAACGAACCCCTTGCAAGTTCACGTTGATAACCCATTGCAGACAAAACGTGAGAAGGTTCCTGTGCGCCACTTGAGCATGATGATGCTGCCGATGCGAATACACCTGATTGTTCTAACAAAAAGAGCAAAGCTTCGCTTTCTATATCAGCAAAGCAAAGATGGCAGGATCCTGCTACTTTGTTTGTCCGGTCAATGCTTCCATCGCCATTTGAGCGAACTCCTGTTTCGAAAGTATCACTAATTTCTAGAAGGGAATCTGCAAGATTGTTCCTTAGTGAAGCAACTCTTGCGATATCTGCTTCTTTTGTGTCGGCGGTAGCCCTTGCTGCGGCAGCCATGCCAACTATTCCTGGCGTATTGTGAGTTCCGCTTCTGAGACCTTTTTCTTGGCCGCCGCCCAACTGTAGTGACGAAACTTTTGTTTGATCTTTAGCTATTAATGCTCCTACACCTTTTGGTCCCCCAAATTTATGTGCTGCTACGCTGATCAGGTCTGCGTGTTCTACAGCTATTTGCATATCAAGCCATGGAACTGCTTGCACAGCGTCCGTATGTATTAGAGCCTTTGGCGATGCTTCTTTTACGATAGAGACGATTGTTTTGAGATCTTGGATTACTCCTGTTTCTCCGTTTACTAAACCGATTGAAACTAATGTTGTTTCATCATTGATCGTATCTGAGAGATGATCTAGGTCTAAGGCTCCGTTTCGTTCTACATGTACGATTTTGCCCCCTACTGACATTGTGGGTTCAAGTACAGCGTGATGTTCGGTCGCAGAACAAACCACAGTGCCACCTACCGTTGAGTGCACTCCGAAGATAGCTAGGTTATCCGACTCTGTACCTCCTGAGGTAAAGATAATATCTTGTGCTTTGCATCCGAACGCACCTGCTAAGTCGTCCCGTGCATCGTCAATTAAACGGAGAGCTTTTCGCGCCATTAAATGCGATCCGGATGGGTTTGCATAGTTTTCTCTTAATACTGGAAGCATCGCTTCAATAACTTCATCTCTGATGGGAGCAGAAGCGGCGTTATCCATGTAAGTTATGTCATCTATCACATATTAAGAATACTGAAAAAAGAAAATAACGTCACTGTGTCGCAAATCACTAAATAATTCTGACTGAGTTATTGTTGCTTCAACTATGGTTTACCTATGGCAACTATATGCGTCAGTATTGAGATAGCAGCGTCTCCAAAACAAGTTTGGGATGTCGTGAAGGATATTAGCGACCACGTAAATTGGATGAAAGACGCTGAGCGTATTGACTTTCTCACCGAGAAACAGAGTGGCGTTGGAACTATGTTTGACTGCGCAACAAAAGTAGGACCTTTCAGACTTAAAGACAAAATGGAAATTACCGAGTGGGTTGACGAGAAGTCAATGGGCGTAAGCCATGAGGGTCTGGTAACTGGGTCTGGCCGGTTTTCTTTAGCGGAAACTAACTCCAATGAAACTCTCTTTACATGGGAGGAGACTCTGCACTTCCCGTTTTGGATGGGGGGGCCACTCCGTAACCCCGTGGGAACTCGCCTATTAGCTGTGATCTGGAAAAAAAACTTAAAGTTACTCAAGGAACAGGTTGAGGGGTCACTGTAAATACAGCCTTTTGAGAAATGCCGCCTTTGATTTAGTTCTCCAAAACTCTGGGGGTAGAGTCGACTGGTATGTTTTTTAATCTGTTAGCGCATCAGGGAGGGTGGGATGAGATCTTGATGGTCGTTGCCCCAATTATTCTTCTCTTCTGCCTGTTGAAACTAGCGAACAAAAGGGCGAAACAGAATTAAATTTAATTCTCACGCGTAATATCGGCGCCAAGACTACTCAAGTTCTCAACAAGATTTTCATAACCTCTATCTATATGTGATGGATCACGTATCTCTGTTTGGCCTTGCGCTCGCAAAGCCGCCACCACTAACGCTGCCCCGGCTCGTATGTCATGAGCGCGTACAGGAGCCCCCGATAAGTTCTCGACACCTCGTATCACTGCATGATGGCCTTCTGTTCGGATATCAGCTCCCATGCGGATCAATTCATCAATATATCTAAACCGTCCGCTAAATAAATTTTCTGTCACTATCCCAACACCCTCGGAGACTGCAAGCATCGCAACAAGAAATGGTTTGTAGTCTGTAGCTATACCCGGATATGGGAGAGTCGCTAGATCAACTGCTTTTAGTGTTTTATTAGCCATAACCCACAATCCATTGGAGTCAGCCGATATTCGCATTCCCATCTCACCTACTTTTTGGCAGAGCATATCCATGTGGTCTGGCCTCGCACCGACTAGATTGATTTCACCTCCAGCGATACCAACTGCTGCGAGATACGTCGCTGCTTCAATTCTGTCAGGGACAACGGCGTGTTCCACAGCTCCGAGTTTCTCCACACCTTCAATTACTATCGTTGACGTTCCAGCCCCTAGGACACTACTTCCCATACGATTAAGGAAAGAAGCTAGATCAGCTATCTCTGGCTCACGTGCCGCATTTTCAATAATCGTTGTGCCATCTGCCAAGACAGCAGCCATCATAATATTTTCAGTTGCACCAACACTGGGAAACTCTAAGACAATGCGACTGCCTCGTAATCTCTCACAATGGCCATCAATGTACCCATGTTCTGATGCAAATTTTGCACCTAACATTTCAAGGCCTCGTAAATGCATGTCAATCGGCCTTGGGCCAAAATCATCCCCACCCGGTAGCGCAACCCTAGCTTTTCCATACCTCGCTAGTAGGGGCCCTAATACGACTATGGAGGCTCTCATCTTTTCCACCAGTTCATATGGAGCCTCTGCCGTCAGGTTCCCAGGGTTTGTGATCTCAAGTGAATTCGTATCAACGCTTCTTACCGTCATTCCGAGTGAAACTAATAACTCAGACATCAAACGAACATCAGTGATATCAGGAATATTAGTGAGAAAAAAAGTGCCTTCTGCCAACGAACAAGCCGCCATTACTTTTAGTGCAGAGTTTTTAGCTCCATTTATCTCAACATCTCCGTGTAGAGGTCCGCTTGGTTTAACAATAATGCGATCCATTACCTAATTATGCTACGTGTAATTATCGTTTCCTCAAAAGTGCGATCTTTAGTGAAAAGCTGTTTAATCAAATAATCATGACTATATTCAGGTATAAACGTTCGGTAAAGCACGAAGAGCTGAAAGAAATCATCTGCGCTCGCTCTAATTCGTTGTTAAGTGAATACGAAGCAGGACCTGGAATCTTCAAGTTGTCTGAGGGGCCCTTCATAAGTTATCAACGCACAGTAGATGTTGAAATGAAGGAATCTGATTGTGAAGTAACAGAAACATTCTCCTACAAAATATCGGCGCCCTTTTGGCATTACTTACTTCACTTTCCGATGAAGCGGGCTCTAAAGAACTCTAATCACTCAAAGAAATTAAACGTCTGGTGGGCGCCGCCGAATCGCTTCGATGCTCAGACATCGCAAACAGTAAGTTTACTTTGCGTTGCTGCGATTGTTACTGGCTTTTTAGGTGCGCTAATCGGACAAACTGCTACGTTTGCAGCGGAAGAGTTTGGAGCGGGAGACAGAGCACAAGGGATTCTTCTAGCTACGGTGCGGATTGGTGTATTACTCACAGTCTTTATTACGGCATTGGCTGATAATCGAGGAAGGAAGAAGCTGCTGGAATTCTCATTATATGGAGGGTGTTTTCTGGCAGTTTTGAGCGCTGTGGCTCCAAATCTTTGGATCTTGGGCCTTACACAATCATTTGCTCGAGGTTTCGCTACCTCTATCAGCATCTTAATAGGAATTATGGCAGCTGAAGCTGCTCCGAAAGGTAGTCGCGCTTACATTGCGGGTCTACTAACATTGTCAGCGGGTTTGGGGGCTGGGATACCCGTCTGGATCCTGTTTCTTGCTGATATTCATCTAAAGGGATGGAGATTGCTTTTTGCGACTGCGATAATATTTTTTCCAGCAATTCGCTGGATCCATCTAAACCTTGGCGAAAGTAAACGGTTTATAGCTCATATTGAAAACCACCAATTCAATACCGGCAGAAAACAAAAGATCATTATCAAACGCGTTCTCTTTCTCGCCTCAGTTGCTTTCCTGCTTTTTCTATTTGTCTCACCCGCTAGCCAATTTAGAAATGAGTTCCTTCGAGACGAACGCGATTTCAGTGCTGCCAAAATATCGCTCTTCCTATTGACTGCCTATACACCGCAAATTATTGGCGTTGCTATAGCTTCAAAGGTCTCAGATTTGAAAGGAAGGAAGCCTGTTGCCATGATCGCAGTAGGTATAGGAACGATACTGACGGTAGCAAGTTATAGCATCGGTGGCTTTAGCATGTGGCTAATCACGATGAGTGCTGGAATTATTTCGGCTGGTGCTGGACCATCTTTAGGCGTCTATAGCGCGGAGATGTTTGGGACAGGACGACGCGGTCAGGTTAACGGTCTTTTATCACTTACAGCAGTGACCGGTAGCGCTTTGGGGTTATTGATATGTGGTGACCTTGCCGAACGGTTTAATAGCTTTGGGGAGGCTTTTACGATTTTAGCAATCGGCCCTTTACTGGTAGTTCTAATTGTCTATTTTCTCTTTCCCGAATCTGCAAACCAAGAACTCGAAGATCTTAACCCTGATGATTGACTTTAACGAAGCGTATCTAGCCATTTGATAACTAAGCCAGCAATCGTTTTGCTTTCTTTGGGATCATGATTCTCCTTTTCTAGAATATGTAAATTAACTTTGGAGGGAATCTTACGTGCATAGTGTTCAAGTAAGTCTGGTGAACCAAACGGGTCTTTATCACCTGAGATAAAGATTGTTGGTCGTCGGATTTTATGCAAGTGACTGATACGAAGAGACTCTACTTTTCCTGGTGGATGCAAGGGATAGCTCAAAAGAGCGAGAGCTCGGGACGGCAAACCTTCTGCTATGGCCATAGAAGCAGCCCTGCCGCCAAATGATCTTCCGCCGAGAACTAGACTACTTTGAGGAACTCCGTTTAGATCAGCAAAATTAATAGATACTTGAACAATTTCTTTCACGATTTTCTCTATTCTCGGCGGTGGTCGTCTTTTGCCACTTACTTGGCGGTAGGAGAAATTATGCCTGAGGACTGGAATTTTGCTTTGTCGCTCAATTTCAAGGAAAACAGGGTGATCTCTATTCCCGCCCGCACCGTGAAAAAGAATAATTCCTCTGGGTTTCATAGATCTTCCCGCTGTCTGACTACCGGAGTAATATTCTTCTCGCTTCAGTTAACTCTTGTATTCTCTTTGCAACGTCAACCTTAATATCGTCATCACCAGTATCAGGGTGAGTAGAGCGTAGAAGCTTTCGAAACTGTTTTTTTACCTCTTCATCATCAGGGTTTCTGCTTGAAATACCTAAAACTTGCAATGCCCAACTCTCCGAACTTTCGTGCCCTAAATCAGCGACGAATTTATCATGACGACTCAATAAATAAGAAATGAAATCAGTCCCTACCTCACCTCTCCACTTAACAGCCTTGAGCATCAGGTTGACAACAGCCGGCCGGTCTTTGTAAGCGAACTGACTGATTGAATAAGCCGCAGCAAGAATGTTCTGCTCAGCTGCTGCCTCGTTCAATTCAAAGATGAACCTATATTTTCCTTCAAATTCTCGAAGCTGGTGGACAGTTCGAGCAAGTCCGATTTTGTCTTCTTGAAACCTATGGCGCAGACGTGGTTGAGAAATTCTTTCCCCACGTTGGAGTTGATAAAGCAATTTTTTATAGTCATCATAAAAATCTTCATCAATATTGGGAATAAATCGCGCAACTATTCCTGCCAGCAAAACCGCTCCGTTCCCAGACCCTTTCTGTATCGGAAGATAGGTGTATCCAAGTGCAACGCGACGTGTTGGAGCATTTGTTCTTGAATGAAAGATTTCAAGTTCAGCTAAGAGCATGATTTTAGATTAGATGGGATTACCTTTTTTCAACGTGTCGAGAACTGAATATTGAGAAAAAGCGATGTTTCCACTGTAATACTTCGCTTTGTGGCTACGCCGGATGTAGCGTTTGGATTATACAAATTTGGAGTAGTTATGAGTGAAACAAAATCACCTGATCGAAACCTAGCCATGGAGCTAGTGCGTGTAACTGAAGCTGCTGCGATGGCAGCGGCCCGATGGATGGGAAGGGGGGATAAGGAAGGCGCAGATGATGCCGCAGTAAATGCCATGCGATTTGTCCTCCGTAGCGTAAATATGGATGGGGTTGTCATTATCGGTGAAGGAGAAAAAGATGAAGCGCCGATGCTCTTCAATGGTGAAAAGGTTGGGAATGGCTCCTCTCCAAAGTGCGATGTTGCGGTAGACCCGATCGATGGAACAACTCTCACTTCACTTGGAAGGGGGAATGCTATAGCTGTACTGGCAGTCAGCGAAGAAGGCACTATGTTTGACCCTGGACCTTGCGTCTACATGGAGAAGATTGCTGTAGGGCCGTCAGCGAAAGGACTTGTTGACATTAATGCATCGCCTACAGAAAATTTAGAAGCAATCGCATCAGCAAAAGGTGAGTCTGTTCGAGATTTAACTGCTGTTGTTCTTGATCGACCCAGACACGATGACTTAATATCAGAACTTCGAGAAGCTGGCGCCAGAATACGGTTAATACCAGATGGGGATGTCGCTGGAGCGATATCAACAGCGTGGCCTGATTCAGGAGCAGACATTTTATTCGGAATCGGCGGAACCCCTGAAGGTGTCATAGCAGCAGCGGCACTTAAGTGCATGGGAGGAGAACTTCAAGGCAAACTTTGGCCAAGAAACGAAGAGGAACGTGCTCTTGCAATTGCGGAGGGATATGACTTGGAAAAGACTCTTACCGTAGATGATCTGGTGAGTGGGGACAACTGTTTCTTCGCTGCAACTGGCATAACTGATGGAGATTTACTTCGTGGTGTCCAATATGAGCGCAACACGATTGTAACACAGTCCCTTGTTATGCGATCTAAGTCAGGAACGGTGCGGCTGATAAATGCCCAGCATGCGCAAGATAAATTGAACGCTATTAGCGACATTAATTACAGTTAGAAAGAGGCAGATTATGGCAGATTTGATGTCAAAAACAGCTCTAGTTACTGGGGGTGGAACGGGTATAGGTTTCGGTATAGCTGCCAAACTCATGGAAGCAAACGCGCAAGTCACCATTGCAGGCAGAAGAGAAGACGTCCTAAACGAAGCCGCTGAAAGGCTTGATGCGTCTGTTTCTTCGTCAGGTAACATAAAGGTCGTTTGCTGCGACGTAACTGATGCGCTGGCCGTAAGGAATGCTGTTGAAGTAGCTGCGAATGACGAGGGCGTCCTAGACATAGCTGTTGCTAATGCTGGAATCGGGGCTGGGGGACCTTTTTTAACCATGACCGATGAAACGCTGCGATCTGTTCTTGAAGTCAATGTGGTAGGAGCGTTTAATACAATACAGGCTGCTGCGGAGACAATGCGTTCATCTGGTGGTTCTATCATTGCGATCTCTTCAATAGCTGGAGCACTTGGAGGAAGGTTCAGAGCTGCTTATGCATCTAGCAAAGCAGCTCTTGACATGCTCGTCCGGAGTGCAGCGGACGAGCTGGGAGGATTTGGTATTCGCATTAATTCAATTCGTCCAGGCGTCGTAGAGTCAGAAGCAACGGCAATGATGTTTGAGCACATGCCTCATATCATTGATGATTATAAGAAAAATATGCCGTTAGGGCGTGTAGGAGAACCCGAAGAGGTAGGCGACGCAGTTGTATGGTTAGCAGGATCAGGAAGCTCGTGGGTAACTGGTCAAAATATTGCGGTTGATGGAGGACATACGCTCCGCAGAGCCCCCGACCTTGAGCCAGCTATCCGTGCACGCATGGGTGACGAAGAGTATTCAAAACTTTCGAAACCTGGGTCTGGGCCCAATGGCTAAGGTCTACTAAATTCCAGCTGAGGCTTCCAGTCGAACTTCAGCTCTATGGATAGCCGCCTCAGCATCGACATTTGAAGGATCTGAAGCAAGGTCATTCTTCGCATTATCTAAAGACGCTTTAGCCCGTTCAACATCGATGTCCTCAGCGAGCTCTGCAACGTCACACAAAAGCGCCACATGATTGTCTGAAACCTCCACAAAGCCGCTGTGCACAGCTATTCTTTGCACACCGCCATCGCTGAGGGCTACGCGCACTACGGATGATACAAGATTTCCTACAAATGGAACGTGCCCTGGTTGAAAGCCGATTTCTCCATCACTAGTACGTGCGATAACAAGCTCCGCATCTCCTTCAAAGACTACCCTCTCCGGTGAAACTAGCTCTATTCGCAATGACATGAGTATTGATCCAATCGTGTGAAATATTGTTAGGCGTTTGACTCGAGTTCAGCAGCTTTTCTTTCCACTTCTTCAGCTCCTCCTACCATGTAGAAAGCCTGCTCAGGAAGGTGGTCAAGATCTCCTTGTACTAGAGCTTCAAATGAAGATACAGTGTCGTCAATACTAGTGAACACACCAGGTTGCCCAGTGAATACCTCAGCAACGAACATAGGTTGGGAGAGGAATCTTTCAACTTTTCGAGCACGGTCAACAGTTACTCGATCTTCTTCAGAAAGTTCGTCCAGCCCGAGAATAGCGATAATGTCTTGGAGTTCTTTGTACCGTTGAAGTACTTCTTGAACCCGACGAGCTACATTGTAGTGTCGGTCGCCGACAACCTCAGGTGTAAGAATTGTTGACGTTGAAGCTAGCGGATCTACAGCTGGATAAATTCCGAGTGACGCTATGTCCCTGCTCAATTCAGTTGTTCCATCAAAGTGGGTGAAGGAGGTAAATGGTGCCGGGTCCGTGTAGTCATCTGCAGGCACGTATACAGCTTGCAAAGATGTTATGGATTTCCCACGTGTTGAAGTGATTCGCTCTTGCAACTCACCCATTTCATCTGCAAGTGTAGGTTGGTAACCCACTGCAGATGGCATGCGTCCGAGAAGTGTAGATACTTCCGAACCTGCTTGGACAAATCGGAAGATGTTATCGATGAACAGCAATACGTCTTGATTTTGAACATCGCGGAAATACTCGGCCATTGTTACGCCAGCTAGGGCAATTCTTAGCCGAACGCCAGGGGGTTCGTCCATTTGACCAAAAACTAGAGCCGCTTTGTCAAGCACTCCTGATTCTTCCATTTCAAGGAATAAGTCAGTACCTTCTCTGGTTCTCTCGCCTACTCCGGCAAAAACGGAGACCCCGCCGTGCTGAGTCGCTACTCGGTTAATCATCTCAGTGATGAGAACGGTTTTCCCTACTCCAGCACCACCAAATAGGCCGATTTTTCCACCTTCTTTATATGGAGTCAAAAGATCGATAACTTTAATTCCGGTCTCAAACATTTTTGCTGATGGTTCAAGACTGTCAAATGATGGTGCCGG
>MDSY01003362.1_pt1 | contig 32880 bp, 24 predicted proteins | sample 811131 | NCBI WGS metagenome assembly MDSY01 (sample SAMN05326643, study PRJNA326480) | marine metagenome | isolation source: seawater | place: Atlantic Ocean: South West | collected 2010 | reverse complement strand
TGAATTGAAAGTCTATTAGCTCCATTGTTTCCTGCACTAGTATTGTCTCCAAATAGTTTTACATTAATAGTATCATCATACCAATCATTTTCATTTATTATTGGAGTATCTGCAGGTAACCAATCTTCGGGCGTTTTTATATATACGTGTATACCTTCGTTTTCATTCTTTAAAACAGAATGTGATGCGTCAGGCGATATATTGTCCTCCATATAAAGAGTGCTAGATATACCAGTACTGTCCATATTATCTGGTCCAATCATAGGTATATTTTCATCCGATAATGGCGATAGCTTAATAAGCGGAAAGTGACTTGTATCGTTTGTTCCTATATCATTCTTCCAAGTAAGTGTTTCATTAAGATATGAACCACCATCCCAAATAACTAATGGAACATTGTCAACCTGAATATAACCAGATGATGTTTCCTGGCTAAAAAAATCGTCCCACCATTGTTTTGTAAATTCAATGCCATATTTTCCATTGCCGGTCATTAGTCGAATTAAGGAATTATTCTCTAACAGATGATCAAATTTGATATTCCATTCATTCGTATCATCATATGCCGTTCCATATGCTGCTTCAGTCCCCTGAAGATTGTCATTCGCATTGAACCAAGTACTTCCAGTATTTGGTAAATTTCTTACTTGTGTCCAAACACGATTTACATATTCAGGTTCAGGTTCTGGCTCTGGCTCAGGTTCAGGTTCTGGTTCTGGCTCAGGTTCAGGTTCTGGCTCTGGCTCCGGCTCGTGTTTATCTCCTGCCCCATATATTATCGCCATTCCTTTTCCGGTTTGTTCTTGTCCATTAACCATATTAGTTCTTGTTTCATCACGGTAAGTAATTAATATTGTTGAACCATCTGAACTAAACTCCGAGAACTTGTGGGGTTCATCAATATAATTTTGTAATGTAATAGTGTCTGTTTGATGAAGTATAAATTGACTATAATCAAGAAGTTTAAAAGTTTTTACTATTCCATCCGCCGAGTCATAGTAAAATACAAGAAGATATTTTCCATCTCCACTTAACCTTGTTACTGTTCCTCCAGTTAATCCATAATATGGAATTTCGTGACTTATTTCCCATTCACTGCCATTATATTTGTAGACTCTTGCGCTATAATTTACACCAGAAGCATTGGTATCTACTCCGTGAGAAAGTGTGTATCCATCTGAACTAAATCCATTTGTTTCAGATCCTCCCAAGCCAAGATCTTCTATATCTCCAGTTATTGGTTGTCCATATAGATTCCATACATTTGAACCAGAATCATATTCGTAAGTGTATATTTTTCCAACTTGTATATCCGTTCCAGTACCATCATCTATAGTATATCGATAGGCACCAACTCGAATCCTTAGTCCATCATCACTCATATTTACTTGCTGTCCAAATCCGCTATCTAAACTAGCTTCTCCTTCAATTGTGTTTCCCTTTTGAACCCAATCTGAGCCATTATACTCAAATATGCGAACTATTCCTGGTCCTCCAAGTTCGGATGGAGCCTCTCTTTCTCCAACTGCTATAATCGAACCATTCGCATTTATACCAGCCCTCACCTGGGCCTGCCCGGTCTGATTACCAGACTGGTCTGTTAATCCTATACCTCTAATTGTGTTACCAAGTTGAATCCAAATATTCTGACTCGCATCAAATTCAAAAACTCTTGCACTACCATCGTTAATTGAATCGGGAGGGTTATCAACATCCTCTGTACTTGCAAATACAGCTATTCGATTACCATCTTTTGACAATAGCATCGAATTTCCAAACATAATATTTTCACCAGTGGTATTGGCATAAATTATGTTTCCTAATTGATGATATCTTCCTGGGCTTCTTTTATAAATCATTACAGCACCTCCCATAATGGCCAAGGGGTCGCCGATATTTTCATAAATGGTTGTATCTTCAATATTCGTGGTGCCACTCGATTTATTAATTATCCTTGTAGCGAAAGTAGCTTCGTTTGTTGTTATAAGACTATTCGGAACAGTAGACCATTTAAGACCATTTATGCGGTGACTATGATTACTACCTACAAATGGGGAACCATCATAAACAACTCTTAGATTCTCATCTAATAATTGTGGTTTAAATCCTTCAATGCGATCACCTGAAGATCCACCATAGGCATTTCCATTTTCATCAGTTCCCGTATCTCTATTATAAACAACAATAGCCTGTAAATCAGAAAAATTATAAGTATTTTTCAAATCTATAAATAAACCAACATAAGGTACATCCCATGGTCCTTCACTATGACAACCAAAATATGAATTAGGAGTTGTCAAACTATCATTATTTGCATAGTGTGCCCAATAATATTCACCAACTCCACCATCCCATGTTGCTTCTTGTTGAGTAGAAAAGGCATCAATTCCTGAGACTCCTCCCCTAAATTCTGCTGGAGATGCACCATTTGATACTGATGCTACATTTACACTATTTACCCATACTTGTACTTCACGTAAATTTAAAGAATCTGTATTTAATGATTTCAGTAATAAATATCTAAAAGGTCTGTTTGTAGTATCATAATATATATCAGATATAGCAGCTATAGAACCATCTTCATTTAATGATGCTTTATGCGCAAAGCTATGAGTAGCTGGATCACTTGGTCTATCAATAGTTGCAGTATGTACCCAAACAGGAACATGTTCCGGTTCAGGTTCTGGCTCAGGTTCAGGCTCTGGCTCAGGTTCAGGTTCGGGTTCTGGCTCAGGTTCGGGTTCTGGTTCTGGCTCAGGTTCGGGTTCTGGCTCAGGTTCAGGTTCAGGTTCTGGTTCAGGTTCAGGTTCTGGTTCTGGTTCAGGTTCAGGTTCAGGTTCAGGTTCTGGTTCAGGTTCAGGTTCAGGTTCAGGTTCTGGTTCAGGTTCAGGTTCAGGTTCTGGTTCCGGTTCAGGTTCTGGCTCAGGTTCAGGCTCTGGCTCAGGTTCAGGTTCAACTTCTGGTTCAGGTTCAGGTTCAGGTTCAGGTTCAGGTTCAGGTTCAGGCTCAGGTTCGGGCTCAGGTTCAGGTTCTGGCTCAGGTTCAGGTTCGGGTTCGGGTTCTGGTTCTGGAGAATCGGTTACATTTATAACTCTCTGGATAGACGTACTATTACCTGCATCGTCTACAATAGTGTATGTTATTGTATATATTCCCTCCTGAGTTATATCAGCATTTACCATAACATTACCTATCTCATCCACAACGCTTGTTTGTACTTGATGAGTTATATCACCATCCTGGTTATCAATTGCCTGATATCCTGGATCAGTAAATTGATTACCCTCTGGTTGAGTCCAATAATAATATTGGCTATCGCCTAAAATCAATATCTTCGGTTGTGTAGTATCAACCCGTTTGTAAGTATATCCGGATTTACCTGCAAGATATGACAGTAAATAAACTACATCATCGGAACTAATATTATTATTACTATCCGAATCAACATTTGCTCTCAGAATTTGTTCCGAATCAAGGGTCGCATTTGCTTCCGGAAGAGTGCCCAAATCACCATTGAGATATGAGAGTATATAAGTCGCATCGAGAGTACCAATAATATTATCTTTATTGATATCTCCCCTATATCTCATTTACTTTAGCTTATTTTTTATATTTAAGGTCCGAAACTCTCTAAATAGGTAAACTGCCCAACCATTCCAGTATGTACAGTACAGTAATAATATATAGTTGATGAATTAGGATCTAGATCATTTAAATTAACTATAAATGACTGAGAACTAAATATTCCTAGCGTTGGATAACCATCTCCTTCGAATGTTAAGGTTTGGGAATCTTGTGTTGGTCCTTGATCGCTGATATAAAATGGATGGGATGTAGCATAATTTAATCTAATAAATTCATATCTTTTATTACACTTATATAAAGTAGTTATTTCATTCGTTCCTGCTTCATCCGAATAAAATCTGTAATAAGGATCACCTTGTGCTGGGTTCTGTTGTCCTGCACTTACATATATAACAGTTGGTTCCATTTCAGGTTCATTTATAACACTATTTAATATATTTAGCGCATACTCATCTGATGCAGGTAAACTCCTAAAAGTTACATCAACCAAGTCTACTGTATCCCATACCAAAACTTGATTTATATTTGAACTACTAATAGTTGTTACTAATTCTGGATCTCCACCTCCTTGAAAAGTTACAAAATTAAGTTCAAGTACATTATAAAATTTATTCTTTAATCTTAATCCAGGATTTCCTGGAATAATACCTTCATTTTGATTATTAACAATAGTTGTTTCTGCATTAATCGCATTTGCAATATACAAATTGTCTATAATTCCTGTACTTAATTCTGTAATCCAATTAACGGTCTGTAATCCTATAGTTTGATCGAAATATTCTATCGGTTTCCATGAAAAGGTATTATGTGGTCCTCCCTTTTTAGTAATTTCGATTTGAATGGCTTTTAGTCGAAATCTATCAAGTAAAAGGTCATTATTACATATCAATTGTACGGTTCCATTTGGATTCATATTTAAGGTGAGCATCTTATAGTTAGTGTTCATTGTAGGATATTCTAAAAATTTTGCTACAGATGACTGATCTTTCATAACTCCATCTATATCCATACTACAGTATGGTCCTGTTTCCGACCAGCCGTGTCTTAACGTGATATCACTATTGTCTGTATTTTTACTGATATAACCAAGTAATTTAAATTCTCCATTTCCTGTTTCACCTTGTGAAGCAGGAACCGCTAAAGCAATCGATTTTGGTCCAACGAATGCCTTATTTGGTGGATTCGGAATCCCTAATTGCATTTTACCATGTATAATCGCACCTTGTGTATCATTAATACCACCATCAGCCAAATCACATACTATATCTTCGGATGATTCAAATGTGATTAGAAATCCAGTTAATAAACTATTAAATGGCCACCTTGCTTGAATTCTAACATAAGTACCATGACCAGGTATAGTCTCTTCATCCAGACGTATACCATAATTTGATTCTGGTTCTGGCTCAGGTTCTGGCTCTGGCTCAGGCTGAAATTCATAATATGGTGGAGGTGTACTACCAACCAAATCAATATGATAATTTATTAGAGAAATTAAATCAGTTGCAAAGTATGTATTTATAAATGGTTCATTATCAAATGAATATTCTCGAATTAGATATGGATAACTATTGTCATTTGTTTCTACATCATAAATCCCATTATTTGGTATTTCATTCGGAGCAGGAAGTGATACAATAGGAGGAGCAGGATTTGATGAAGACTTAAGAAATAATATAAAAGATGAAAGGTCTATAGAGAAATCATTATTTGTAAATTGATTACCACTATTTGTTTCCAAATCTCTATATATATGTATATAATCCTGATTATTTATTCCACCGTGTGCGGTGTCATATTCTAATCCCATATCATATTTTGGCTGGAATTCTTGATGTGGACCAAGTTCACCCGAATACCAATCATTTGAATCTGTACCATCTATATCAATTTGCCCTAAAATAGAAGTAAATGTATTTGTTAACTTATTTACTGAAAGAGGATAAAAAGCAATATCCTTTTCAACAGTCAAAAACTGATATACGCCACCATCTGAATTTCCTTGTAATAAATTTATAGCTACACTACCTGCTGCAAAATTTGCATGCGTTTCTCCAGTATGATTATTACTGTTTAATATGTTCAATAATGGAACATTAATTGTGAAGAAAAGACTTTGTATATATTTATTTTGAAAGGTTACATCATTAAAAAATGGAGCGATTCCCTTAATCTGTATTTTTCTATCAGAACCGATTGTATTATTATCAAATTGAATTTCTAAATGATTTCTTATATCGTTTCCATTATATGCTTGTTTTGTACCATTTATATCACCAGTTGTATTGTATCCGTCTGTAAATAAGTAGATACAATCTTGAAATTGTGTTTTAGTCATTTGTTGTGGTTCTCCAGCACCATTTACAGGTTCAACTGCACATAATTTACCTATAAATGTATCAGTTCTATCAACCGAACTTGATCCAGTTTGTCCCTTACCTAAAAATAGTGTTTTTGTTCCAAATTCAATCCAGGCTGGAGCTTCCAATTCAGGTTCTGGCTCTGGTTCGGGTTCCGGCTCAGGTTCGGGTTCCGGCTCGGGTTCGGGTTCTGGCTCAGGTTCGGGTTCCGGCTCAGGTTCGGGTTCCGGCTCGGGTTCGGGTTCTGGCTCAGGTTCTGGTTCAGGCTCAGGCTCAGGTTCCGGTTCTGGCTCAGGTTCTGGCTCAGGTTCGGGTTCTGGCTCGGGTTCTGGCTCTGGTTCCGGCTCAGGTTCTGGCTCGGGTTCTGGCTCAGGTATTAAGGTAAAAGTTGGGAAATGAAACCCTCCATCATTTTCTACGGTAGTTTGGTTACTTTGTTGTGCACTACTGACAGCTGTTGAGTCTGATAAATCTAAAGTACCACCTTCTACTTCCTCTAATGTCTCTAATACAGATACATAACCAATATGTATTTGTTCTATTATAGCTGGCAATTCAATTAGAGTCGGATCAAAACTATTATGGATCGCCGAAATACATTCAGATATACCACTAGAGTAACCTTGTAAAATGTTTTTTTGACTGGAATCTATTCCGTTATTGCCATCAACAATAGAACCAATTACTGAATCTATAAAATTATTTGAAGCAATTACTCCAAGATCTGGTACATTATATAGATTCACAAAATTGTTAGCCGGATCTAATATCGCTTCATATGTAGCATTCAATATTTCAGACATATCAATATCGGTTGATTGATATGTTTCAAATAATGTATCTATACATGATATTAATCCCGATATAGACAAATTTGTAATTGAAAAACTTTGTGCATCTGTATAATCTGTAACAGTGTCATATGGATTCGTATAAAGACTAACTGTGGAATTTATTCCAAATAGAGTATCTTCAAAATTCCCTCTCAAAATATCGAATCTTTGATTACTTAAATCCGTTTCAGATTTAATACTCGCAACAAATAATGATGTAATCGTTGTTATACAAAAATCTGGTTGTAGTTGTTTTATATTACCATTATTGTCGTATTCTAATGCAATTACTGTTGATAATTTTTCACCTTGTTCTGATTCTATATTTGTTAAAGAATCATAAGGCATTGAATTTGGATCAACTGGAGTTGAAAAATATGGTTCGCCAAATATCTTTATTATCTTTGTCCCAGAACTAATGTTTAAACTAACATCCCAAACTCTACCATCATTATCAGTTAGACTATTGTTATCAATTATTATTCCCGATAAATATGTAAAAGTTACTTTCCATAAAACTTTTGGACCACTTGCAACAAACCCAGATATTATTATAGGGGATTGTGGTATACCTGCCGAATAATCTGGCATTCCATAATTACTTAAATCCAATTGTGATTTTTTCGTGTCTACAGCAGTTGTTATATCTCCTGAGCCAAGATCTCCTCCAGTAGCTTCAATTTCTTCCAATGCCTCTTCTATTGCAGATAATGCTGCATGCATTGATATCGTACTTGCATTTATATCACCTCCTGTAGAATTGTATGAATTGTATTCTTCTATAATTTCTACACATTTTGATATATTTGAAGAGCTACCTTGTATAGCTCCAATCTTTGTGGTCTTCTCATTCTCTGTTAATAAGCTAGCATCACTATTTCCAGATAAAACCGTTGATATTATCGCATCTATATTTGTTATATCGCCTAAATCAGATATTGATAGTGGAGATGATGATGTGAAAGAAGTATCTATATATTCATTAATCGCATTCAATATTTCTGTATTTGAAATAGTTACATCTGGATCTCCACTAAATGCTGTAGTTATTCCAGATATTAGTGAAGATAATGTTAGATTTAATACGCTAATTGTATTCGAAGCGAATGGACCAGTTAAATTATGATACGGATTTGTATTAATACCGTCTGGTAAATTAGATATTCCTAACTTTTCTTCAAATCCTGTTTTTAGTTCTTCATATCTTGTAGAACTTAAATCATTTTCAGATTTTATACTTGCAATAAATAGATTTGATATTTCAGAAGCATAAAAGCTAGTGTCATTTGTTGTAATAATTGCTGAAACACTATCACCAGGAGTAGATGGTTCTTGTGTTAATACATCCAGTCCACCACTTGAAGGAGCTGTTGCTGTAACTTTATATATTTCTGTGTCCACATGAATACTCAATTCTATATTTGAAATTGAACCAGTTGAATCAGTTGTAAGAGATACTGGATTTCCATTTACATCTAATACATCTATTACTGCTCCAGATAAATATCTAAATTTCACTTCCCAATTCTCTTTTGGACCACTTCCAAAAACACCAGATATAATAACTGTTTTTACAGATGCGATTGGAGATGATACAATCTCATATCCACTTGTATCAATTGTCTCTTTTTTTATTACAATATCACCAGTAATAATGTCCACAGTATCTGATAAACTTCTACCGGTAATATTATTTTCAATATCACTAATTGTTTCTTCTACAGAAGTTAATGCTTGATGCATTGAAATAATGCTTTCACTCAAATTACCACCAGTTGAATCATATGTGTTAAATGTTTCTATTATTGCTACACATGCCGCTATACCAGTGGCTTGATTTGTGTAATTACCAGCTTGCTGTATAGACTCATTTCCAAAAACAACCCTTTCTATTATATCTGATATCGTACTTGTATTACTTATATCACTAACACTTATATTATTGCCTTGGTCAATTAATGTATAATAAATTGATGTATAAAGTTCTGAAGGAACAATATCATCATCCTTAAATATACTTTTAAGTCCAGATATCAAAGCTGATAATGATAGATTCAATACTGTAAACTGATTCGATAATGTTGGACTTAGACTTACATCATATGGGTTGGTATTTATACCAGACCCCCCCTGATTCTGATTATCTATCCCTAATGTCTGTTCAAAATTAGCAAGTAATGTATCATATTCAGTACCTGTTAGATTTGTTATATCTTTCAAAATTGTAACAAATAAATTTGATATTTGGGAAGCAAAAAATGTTGTTGAAGTTGCGACTGGATCATTCGGATCATATTCAATAACTTTTATAAGAGTTGAGAGATTGTCTCCAGAAGTTGATAGTTCGTTCGTTAAAGCATCTCTAGAACCAAGAGTAAAACTCGCTATGGCACTAACCTTATATAACTCCGTATTTGGAAGAATATTTAGCTCTACATTTTGTATAGAACCATCCAAAGATGTAACTATATAATCTAAAGTGCTGCCAGATCCGGATGGATCATTAATGGGTATTGGACCTCCTGATAAATATGTAAATGTGACTTTCCAATTCACCTTTGGTCCACCTGCAAAATAACCAATCGAAATATTTATGGGAATAAGATCATTCGGATCCGTTTGAGGTAAATAATATGGAATGCTATATTGGACTGTATTAAGACCATCTTTCACGGTGTTTATGTCACTTGTAATGGTAGTACTACTCAAATCTGTACCAGAAGAATCTAATATATTAATAATAGAAGTTAAAGTAGCATGTATGTTTATTATACTTGAACTTACATCTCCACCAGTAGAAGAAAATATATCATTACTTTGAATACTTGTAACACACGCGGAAATACCGTTTGAGTTTAATTTCATAGCGTTTTTTATGTTATTGGCTTCTACAGTAGAAATATTCCCAGTATTATCAACTACATTATCAATAATATCATCAATAAAAGTCGGAGTTGTTAGTAAAGATAAATTAATAGTCGCATCAGAACTAGACATAATTTCTTCATAAATTGAACTTAATAACATTGGAGTTGAAACAGAGATTGCAGAGCCATCAAAAGATGTATCTAATCCTAATACCAATGCCGTTAAAGACAAATTTAATACTGAAATAGTATTCGCAAAAGCAGGACTCACCGTTATTTCATAGGGATTTGTATTTATACCATCACCATTAGGATCATATATTCCAAGCTTTTGTTCAAAAGCTTGTTTCAATTGTTGATATCTTGCCAAATCTAAATCTGTTTCTGATTTTATACTTGTCACAAATAAATTAGATATTTGTGAGGCATAAAATGTTGTCAATTCTGGTGTTAAAATTGTTGAAATACTATGCGTTTCTGTAGTTGATAAAATTGGAACACCAGTTAAAGCATCATATCCAGAAGTGGTTGATGTCGCAGTAACCTTATATATTTCGGTACTTGGAAGAAGATTAAATGTCGCGGAAATAGAACCATTCGTATCAGTGAATTGTCCATTATCACCACTAAATATTACATTACTAACTTCAAAACCAGATAAATATGAAAATGTAACTTTCCAGTTAACTTTTGGACCCCCTGAGAAAAAACCGATAACAATATTTACTGGAATCAAACTTGAAGATTCTACAGTCGGTTCATAATATGGAAAAGTATAAGAGCTTACACTTGGAATATTCGCAACAATTCCTGACTCAAAAGCACCTAGATCCGTTAAATCAGTTGCTGGAGTACTTAATACAGTTTTAACTGATTCAAAAGCACTATGCATATTCAGTAGACTTCCTGATATATCACCACCAGTAGATAAGTATGTGTTATACTCATTTATAAAAGATACACCCTTCGCTAATGCTTCCGTTTCTAGTTTAACAGCATCTACAGCTGCTGTATCTACATAATTATTACCATTACCTATATCCGTAACTATTGGATTAATAAAAATATCTTTATCGCTTAAGATACTTATCGTTACTGGAGATCCTGCCGTAAATGTTGATATTTGTTCGTAAATCCCATTCAGTATTTCTGAATTATCAACATTGCTTGAATCGAATACAGTTGACAATCCAGATATTAATGTCGATAAAGAAAGATTCAATAAGGATATTTCATTCGCAAATGCTGGATTCAATGAAACATCATATGGATTTGAATTAAATCCATCACCATTTGGATCATATATTCCAAGTTTTTCTTCAAATGCTTGCTTAAATGTCTCATATGTTGTAAGATCCAATGTTGATTCATTCTTTAAACTTGTAACAAAAAGTGATGATATTTGTGAAGCATAGAAAAATGTATCGTTTGTTGTTACAATAGTTGATATGCTCTCTCCTTCAATTGAATCATTCCCGGTTAACTTATCCGATCCACCAGATGTTGGTGCTTTTGCTGTAACTTTATATATCTGTGTACTTGTTGGAAGATTAAAAGTTATATTTGTAACAGAACCATTCGAATCAGTTGTGAGTGATAATGGATTACCATTGACATCTAATACATCTATTATTCCTCCGGACAAATATGAAAATTCAACTTGCCAGTTTACTTTGGGTCCACCTGAAAAAATACCCGAAATTGTTATAGTTTGAGTTGAGTCTAATATCGGTACAAATTCTGGGAAGTTATACAGATTTGCATCTGCTGCGGACTCATTATCAACTTCAACTTTTTTACTATCTAAAACGTCAGATATATTGTTCCAATCAATTTGAGTACTAGCTAAAGTATTTTCAAATGCTTGAAGTGCCTTATGTATACTCACAATACTTGCCTGGACATCTCCACCTGTTGTATCATAATTATTGTAACTACGAATAAACTCAACAATTTTTTTTACATTATCCGAATAGTTATTAGCATTATTATCGATACTCACATTATTTATAGTTCCTACCAAGCTTATAATATCGTCAATAAAAGCAGTGTCTGTTAAGTTAATATTAGCAAAATTATCCTGATCTATACGGGCTTTAATTATACCATATAATCCATCATTAACCTGAATATCAAGATAAGTTTTATCTGTTAAAAGTGATTCACTATCTAATAATTCCGTTAACCCAGATAATACTCCTATTAACTCTGCATTTACAATCGAAATTTTATTCGCAATATATGGATTCAAAGTGACATCATATGGATTCGTATCCATGACATCAATCCCTTGTGCTATTAAATCATCAAAACCAAGCGATTTGAGAAAATCTGATTTTAAATCACTAAAATTATTTAACTCAGTCATAGTTAGATTTTTCAGACTTGATGCAAATAGTGTTGATATTTGTGATGCATAAAAGGTATAAAAAATAATATCCGCCTTTATTTCAACTAATGCCGATAATTTATCTCCAATTCTTGAAGTTTTTCCGGTTAAAGAATCCTTACCACTGTTATCAACGCATTCCGCCGTTACCTTTATAATCCGTGTATCCTTATTCAAAGCTAAACTCACTTCATCTATTGTGCCATCCGCTTTAGTATAAATATCTGTCTGCACTGTTTGTCCAGATGTATTAAAAATTGTAACTTTCCAATTTAATTTTGGTCCATTACAAAATGTACCAGACAATCTTATAACTCTTCTATCTTCTGACGCATAGGGTGTATAAGTATATGTCTCATTACTTAAGGTGTTGAATTGATTGTCTATACCTTGTTGAAAGGTAGCTGTATCAATTGAGTGTGGTATCACATATAAATCATTCGCATCCTTTGTTAGATTAATTCCAGATATATCTAATTGTTTCTTTATTGAATCAAGAGCTATATGCATATCGACAACCGATTGACCTACATTTGAATGTAAATCGTAATTGTTATAAGTTGAAATACTATAAATACCATCTAAAATTCCAGCGTGATAAGCCAGTAATCCTGGTCCAGCATTATCATTTATTCCTGTCAAAATTGTACTTGTGGCATATTGTAAATCGGTATTAGGATCTTTAATAATAGCTCCTGTATTCACTATATTATTTGTAATATCTGTTATAAGACCTTTTACAAAATTTTGATTAAATATTTCTATATTTGTTGAACCACTTGATATAATGTGGTTATATATATCTTTTCGTATATATGCTTCTAAATAATCGGGAAACAAATATTGTAATCCATAAACAAGCGCTGTTAATGACAAACTTAATTGTGAGGTATTGACTGCAATAAACGGTAAAGTTGTTATGTTATATGGATTCGTATTTAAATCATATATATCTAATTTGCTCTGATATACATATTTCAATTGATCAAAATAGGCATATGACCCTATGCTATCCTGATTTAGTAATAATGTACTATCACCTTTTATACCTTCCGTAAGAATTGTGGATATTTGAGAAGCATAAAACGACTTATCAGTATTTTTTAGAATCGTACTTAGATTTTCACCAATAATTGAAAATTGACCATTAAGAGAATCCTTACCAATGGCATCAACGCATCTTGCCTCTATTTTATATATTTTTAATTCATCTGGTAAATCTAGTTCTGATGTAATATATCCATGTTCATTTGTTCTTACTGAATCAATTCCTAATGTTTTCCCGTCTATCGTCTCGAAAGAAACTTGCCAATTTTCTTTTGGCCCACTTGTAAATATACCAGATATGACATATGTATCTATAAGGAATTCATATGTTCTACGCATTACGAAAATTTCTGAATAGGACATATTCTCCATTGCATCCCGTCTGGATGTTTTCGTCATATTTGCGTACATAGTCATTTTACGTCTTTTCACGATTTCAGTAACATCGTGCGACATATTATACTATAACAACTTTTAAATAGAAAAAAGATCGCCCCCTGTGAGGTAATTGTGATTCTAACTTGTCTTAAGATATATTGAATAATATATGGATTCAAATACAAATGATATGAGTAAAATACTGATTAATGAATTTATTCAACGCTTTCTGAAAAAAATCGAAACAAATTTGAATGTCTTCGGATTAATACCAATTATTACAATTGTTGCTTCAAATGTTTTGTTTGAAGTAGGTAGTATTCCAGAGACTTATCCAGAGACTAATAAACAATCAAATCAGTTATTACTAAATTTATTAGAAGATATAAGTGAAGTACCTTCAACAGTAAAAAAAGAAGATAATAAATCAGATATAATTACAATTTTGATAAAAATAAGACATATACTTGAGTCATCAATAAATAACTGGGTCGAAAATGGATATACGATTCAAGATATTTTCATAGTATTTCAGACAATCAAAGACCTTATTGATAATATACCAAATCAGATTGATTTTAACAAACTTGATTTTAATCAAAGCTTACAACAGTTGATGTATTAGTTCGAGTAAAAGACCGCTTTGGTATATTTGCAGGAGTTTTTTTTCTTGAAAGAGACTGTTTATTATCCGTTTTCATCTCTTTATCAAGAGTATCATAGTTATCGTATATATACTTTAGTATACGATTCTCTATAGCCCATCTAAAAAAATTCATTTGCCCAATTGTCGTAACAATCTCACTACCATGTTTACTTAACAAAACTCTATCTCTTCTACAAAAAGGATCCATCTGTTTTTTTGAATACGCTTTTAATTGAGATTTATAATTTGTATATACAGAAAAATTTTTACCTTCTACTACATAATATGTTGAATGCTTTCTAGAATATTTTGTAACAAACCAGTCTATCATTCTTAAAGATACAAGAGATCTATCCTGTAATATCTCAACCAATGATTCCATATTTATTTTTCTATCAAAATATTCTAACAAAGAATTTAACAATAAGGTGTTTTTTGTTTCTGCCATTGTTTTGTTATCGTATTATGTCTTTAAGTGCGTTTTTAAGATTCGATAGTATATAAATTATATACTATTATGTCAGAATTAGAAGAGATGTCAATGAAGAAATTGCCTTCGGCAAAAGCGCTAATTAAATCTTCTGAATTATCAATAAATTTAGAAAAACCGATCTGTCTTGATTACTATCTTGCAAGTTGTAATAAATTATGTAAAATAGCACGTAATGGTCCAGATGGTGATAAATTCTTGTTTAAAAATGAAGAAGAATATACATCGCCATTACAATCAATGTATAAAATTACAAGTGATTCTCCAAATGATACAGACGACTATATATTGGAGACCCAAAATTCAATATATATCGTATCTGGCTTAATGTTAGCGGCATAAATCATCTTATAAAATTATAATAATGAATATATAATGGAGCGTTTTGATGCAGCATGTCTGACTGATGCTAAAAAAGAATACACACAACGTTTTGTGCGAAAGCTAAAATCACCATTTTCGGGAAAGATTATCGAGTTATTTAAAGAAGCACAAGATGAATGTGCTAGTTCTCATCAAGATGAGAAAGTACTATTTACTTTCCAAGAAAAACTTGAGAAAATTCCTGAATGGGAAGATTCTGATATACAACAATTTTCTCGATCAATGATTGCCCAATCCAAATGTGATTATTTAGAAGAGCTATTACAAGGAGTTTTTATAATACATACAAAAATACTTGCTGTGATTCAGCATCACAAATCAACATCTAAATCAGAATTAAAACTTCCAACTATAGAAGATTTCATTTTTCAAGCATTTATAAATAGTGGTAGAGAAGTATGGAAATTTGCTTATTTATTCTCAGAATCAAAAGATTCTATCGAATATCAAAAAAATACAAATATGTTTGAGAAAAAAATCGAATCATGTATTGTTGAAACTATTGAAGATATGTTACCTGTAAGAGAATTGTTATTAGAACATGTAAAAGAATATGTTGAAGAAGAATTTGATGACGATGAATCAAATCTCACAAAATTAAATAAACGTATTCGAGGTGGAATGGGATTATCGGAAGATGATGAAATTAATGATGATACCGATAATATAAATCCTCCTATGAATATAACACCACCGGCAACACCTGCTCCAACACCTGTTTCTACACCACCTCTAACACCTGTTTCTACACCACCTCTAACATCACCCCCCACTCCTGAATCAATACCTACTCCTGAATCAGCACCTACTCCTGAATATACATCTCCAGAATCTAAACCTGTTGAGATTAAAGAAATAGAACTTCCTATTCCAGACAATACTACCGGAGGAGCTGATCAGACCAATATATTAGATTCATATTCTGCTGATATTGTATCATTAAATGATAGTGAATCTGAAAAATCAATCAGTTTTGATGAACCCGTTCCGAGTGTTAATCTTACATCCGGTCCTGAAAATATGAACAAACTTTCATCAATATCATATTCGCAACTTTAATCAGATAAAATTCATTCATATAGTAATGACTGTAGTAATATTGAATAATCAATATCTTGCTGGACTTGGTCGGAAAATATGGTTCTTAATTATTACAACTCTAATAATCGTAACCATTGCCGTCAGATGGAAAAGAAAAAATACATATTATACTGACAGTTTTCAAAATCCTATTCAAAGAGTTAGAGCTAAGGAAGCATATGATAATTTTTATGCTCCCGTATATTCTAACTTAATCTCTGATATGATTGTCGATAGAAGTAAATTTGAAGTGAAAGATCTTATCGAAAAAACAGAACTATTTGATTATTCAAATCCAAAACTATTAGATATTGGATGCGGTGGCGGTGATCATATGAGATGGTTAACAAATGAAAATATTGATTCATTAGAATTAACCGGAATTGATAAGTCTTCCGCTATGCTTGAACAAACCAAAAAACGTATCGGTAATGTTGATAATCAACCCCGTTTTATTCAAAAAAATGTCGATAATGATGATCTCTTCGAACGTTCTTCATTTAGCCATATTACTTGTTACTATTTTACAATATACTATCTTAATAGCAAACAATTAATGAAAAATATACGTAAATGGCTAAAACCAAAAGGATGGTTTGTAGTTCATGTTGTTGACATGGAAAAATTTGATCCTATTTTAGATGCTGCAAGTCCATTTAGAGGTATTGATCCACAAAAATATGTTAAAAATAGAATAACAGAATCTACTGTGCATTTCAAAAAATTTATCTACAAAGCAAACTTTAAACTTAAAAAACATAAAGCACTCTTTGACGAAATATTTGAATTCAAAGACAAACCTAAAATAAGAACTCAAACACATACTCTTAAAAGAATAGATGTTCAAAAATTCATTGATGATATGGGTCGTCAAGGACTTGAATTAAAAAAAGCTACCTCACTTGATGGAAAAGGTTACCGTGAACAAAATATTTTATACTTCCAAAAATCTTAACTGCGTTAAAATATCAATTTTATATTAGTTCTTATATTTATTAAAATGGTTAAACTTGATGTCAAAGTTGATGACCCTCAAAGAAGAGAAATGGTTAAACAATTACTTACTATGTTAGGTACTGAAGGTTTTAAAGATGCCTTTCTTGAAGAACTCAATGATGCAGTTGATATTCCAATGATAGGTGAAAAAAAAGAAGGCAAAATCTTCAAAAAACTTTATGAAATTCTTTTAAAGGTTGTTGAGAATAAAATGCTTTAACCTAACTTGAATATATATGATACAAATATACTATAGCTTTTTTGACATGTTTGTGTACCATATAATACATTGTCACGCATTATATTCGTCCATTTTATAAACGAATTTTTTACTCTTTCCTTTGCGTAAGGTTTACTATATTTTAATACTACATTCGGATAATTCATATGTTTCTTTCCTAACTGTTTATTTGTTAAATTATGTATTTTTACTAACCAACGACTTAATTCCTCTCGAGTTCGGAGTTTTATCGGATTTTCCTTTATATAAGCCTTATAATGATTCTTACAATGAATACATGGCATTAAATTTGGCAAATGAAACGTAAATAGACGCTCCACCTTACTAGCATCGTTCGGATTGTAATTGAATGTTATATAATGTAATATATCCCATAGAGGAGGACCCCATATCTTCGGATCTTTAATCTTCATTATACAATATATTATATTATCTTATTATCTGAGCATTAATAAAACCTCTTCATTATCTGATTTTGAAATAGCATATAACTCAAGAGTTTTTGGTTCTATAAAAAAACACACACAGGAATTATTCCATTCTAATAACCATAGTTCTTGTAGAAATTTAACAGAATCTATTTTTATAGAAAAATCACCTATTTTATTGTCTAAAACTATCTCCGATTCAAACTCATATTCGCTTTCATAACCCTTTATCCTTAATTTATCGTCATTAAATAATAATAACACTTCCTCAAAATTTGAACATACTTTCTCCATTATCCAAATTAAATGATGTATATTAGCACTTGTTTTTGAAGAAGAATAATAACACTTATTTGTGAAATATACCCCTTCCTCTCTTATTTCTAAAGGTTTTACCTGTAATCTTATTGACTTATTACATTTATTGTTCCTTATTGGAATTTTTGTACAAATCTCTAAGACATCTTTATGATCCCATTTACAAATAAACTGACTTGTTGCTGGAATATTCTTTATTATATGATGCAAATTCACCAAATTTATCATAAAATATTCACCCTCATCAGGTAAAACACCATCTACTATACTCACATCGGTTTTTATTCGAGAACTTCCATATATTAATTCACACTTGTCCTGAAATAAACATAACTGAGCATTCGTTGTTAATTTTGATAATCTTGATATTAATAATTTAACTTTTCCAAATGAATTGAAACTAAAAGTTACCATTCCGTAATACATATACAGATTTTCCTCTAAGAAAGTTTAAATTATCAGAAACTTTTAACTTTTATATGAGATGGACTATTTATCAATATCCACCATCCTCGAGGCAATACAAACGATTGCCCACCTATTATAGGTACTTCCGCATATTCTGCCGATTTAAACCTTGGATACTTATCCAACTGAGGACTATTTACATTTATTGGACTTGTTTGTGATAAACGTAATAAGTGCATATTCGGATAAAGATTCTTAGTTTGTTCAGGAGAAAATACTACAATTTGTATTTGCATATTTGATGGAGCAGTACAATGAAATTGTCTTGAATAAAAACAACGATGTAATCTTAACTCAGATAATATAGACCCCTTATATTTTATTGTAGGTGGATACTCATATATTGTCATCCTATCATCATTTCTGATTACTTTCACTTTTTGATCCTCTATATATATTGTTTCATTTGAAGGAAACTGAAACAGATATCTTACGAACAATATTATATATACTAATACACTAAGTAGTATTACATTCCGTACTTTCATCTTATTCTACTTAAATACAATTTATTTAGATTTTTAACTTAATCCATCATAATATTCTTTGTTACAATTTGAACAAACCCCATCACAGTTACCATAACCTCTTCCCTTGCATATTTTACACACATCATTACAGTTTTGTAACCATAAGTTAAAACCTCCCTCAGAATCATTTTCACGAATACCTACTGGTGCCTCTGTTACTCTATTCACTCGTTCATATTTCTCATTTTCCTTCGATGCTCCCACTATAGATGATTTACTTACAGATGAATCTGGACAAGCAGGATATGATGGGCATACCGGACATTTTACATTACATGCAGGACAATCAGGACAAGCAGGACAAGCAGGACATCCCTTATTTGATTCTAATCGCCCTTTTAATTCTTTAATATAATATATATATCCGTAAAAACCGAAACATAACAGTACAACTACTACTAATAATAATAAGACTGCAATCATTAGCTTTAATGAAGATTATAAGTTACCATACAGGGTGAAAAAATCCTTAGAAAGTTGGTTGTCCTGTTTTCATTTCTAACACATTCGGAGAAAATACATTCTTTACTTTTAGTTGTCCAGTTATATCATTTGGTAAATACATATAATATATTATATTCGCTACAATGAAAAATATTCCAGCATAATATATCGGTTTCCTTTTAAATTCTGGATCTTTCGTCTTTTGGTAATAAATCAAACTAAATACTGATAATACACCGCCTAATATTGCGTAAATAAATGCAGTAGATACTGTTGCCTCCATATATTTGTTTAGATTTATTTTGTATCTATATAAAACAAACACTCAATAATGAATTATGGGTAAGAAAGGTAAAAGAGATGAAAAAAGAAAACGAGAATCTATGATGATAGAAAAGGATACCGTTAGTATATTAACTCCAACGGTACTTTCCAGAAACAAATTTCTATCTGTATTAGCCAATTGTATTATAGAGCAAACATACTTATCCAGAATAAAACAATGGGTTATTGTTTCAGCTGATAAATCATGGTCCCAAAATGATATGAACAATACTATTCAAACTATCATTCGTGAATACACACAATTACAAAATATTACTATTGATGCTGTACATATTACACACTCATTAGTAATTGAAAAAGGCTGGGAAATTCAAACAAATCAAGATAACTATGAAAATATTGGATATTTGCGAAATATTACTAATCATATCGCTACTTCTGATTATCTTGTTTGTATGGATGATGATGATTACTATCCTCCAACACGCGTTGAAACGGCTGTTATATCTCTTAGGAATAATCGTTATTTTGCCGCCGGATGTTCAAACCATATTGCTTATGAAACTGATATTAAGGCTATATATCAATTCCGAAAATTCGCCACCAATCATACTGTTAATAACTCTCTTGCATACAAAAGACAATTTCTTGATTCTGGTGCTAAATATGATTCGACCAAAAAACACGCTGAAGAAAGATCATTTCTTAATGATTACAAAGTAGACTTAATCCAATTAGATCCCAAAAAAACAGTTGTACAACTTATTCATTCAAACAATACATACAATAAAAGACAATTAATCGTTCATTCCGAATGGTCTAAGACAGATAATCAAAACATTCGAAAAATTAGTAATAATAATACTCATTTTATTCCTCAAAAATTTATCGATAAATATAACACTATATTACAAATTTGTAATACAACACAATCAGAATACGATGTCGTTTATTATTTAGGCACAAATGGCAATCAATGGTCCCCTTACGACACTAATCTAGGAGGTTCAGAACAAGCAGTCAAATATCTTGTAGAATACTGGACCAGTCTTGGTCTATCTGTTTGTGTATATGGAGATTTTAACCCAATCACTATTGAACTAACAAATCGAGATACTTCTAACGGTAATTATCTTCACTATATGGATTTTAAATGTTCAACAGAGTATAATACCCTCATTCTCTGGAGAAATTATGGAACTCATCCATTATTATCTTGGACAGTTAAAGCTAAACAAATTATTGTTGATATTCACGATGTCGTCCCATTACATCCAACTTGTCTCAACAATATTGACAAAGTTACCAAATTTATAGCAAGAAGTAATTTTCATAAAGATGCAATCGAGCATAATAATAACACACATTCTGACCAAATTTTACAAAAATTAATCGTTATACCAAATGGAGTTAGAGTCTCAGACTTTTACCTACCAAATACCAATATTGAAAGAGACCAATTCCGTTTTTGTTGGACATCTTGTTATACAAGAGGGCTTGCTCAGATACTTGCATTTTTATGGCCATTTATAAAGTATCATGAACCAAAGGCTTCATTTCACATTTATTATGGAATGAAAGACGTACGTGATAAACAATTTAAAGAACATATGAAACAACTTTTAAATCAGCCAGGTGTTTATGACCACGGAAGGCAAAATCTTGACATCATTATTAAAGAAAAATATACATCTTCATTCCATCTATACTTTTCAAAAACCTCTGCAGAAACTGATTGTATTTCTATTCGGGAAAGTACCTGTGCAGGATGTATACCAATATTGAGCGACTATAACGTCTTCTCTGAACGTAATGGAATACATCTTCCTGGTGACCCAGATAAGCCAGAAGATATGAAAAATGTCGGTATTAAAATTATTGAAATTTTAAAAGATGACAATAAAATACAATCAATCAGGAATGATATGTATGGTAAAGAAATTAATTGGCAGGATATTTCACAAAAATGGAAACAACAAATTAATTTATAATTCATACCCTACAACACACCTAAAAACCTAATCATCTATCCATCTCCTCTCTTATTTTATAATTCATACTAAACATCTTTACTATATCTCCCAATAATACTGGTTTTTTAAACTCTTCACCCAGTTTAAAAGTTTCATCACCATATTCATTTCTCTTTTTAACCTTTTGCTTTTTATCCTCTTTATTCATATAACTCTCATGATATATTCTTTTGAACAATATAATTAATATAGATATAACTAACACAAGTACTATACATTTTATTATTATACCAATAACTTCTTTTAAACTTGTGTCCATTACTTAGTCTCTCTATATTTTTTTATAATATCGTCTACATCTTTTCCAGTTATTGTTTCATGTTCAATTAAAGCCTCCTTAACATCTTCCAATAGTTTGATATTTTTTATCAAAGTATCTTTACAAATATCATATGCTTGTTTTACAATCATCTGTATCTCATAATCTATTTCATTTTCTGTTTCTGAAGATAAAAGAGATGGCACACCATAACCCAAAGGCTCACTTGGATCCCATGCTATTGGAAAATCATCCAAACCTGTATTATTTCTAAAACCCCATTGAGTTACCATGCGTCTTGCTAAATCACGTACATTCTGTAAATCCCCTGATGCTCCTGTTGTTATCTCTTCTTCTCCATAAATTAATTCTTCAGCTACACGCCCACCAAGTGCAACCGCTAATTGCGATTTTAAGTAATTTTGACTATACAAACCACTCTCCATTCTTTCTTCGGATGGAGTAAATAGTGTAAATCCACCCGCTCCATTAGTACGTGGTACTATTGTTACTTTCGTTACACTATCATAACCAGGAGTTAATGCCGCCATAACCGCATGTCCTGCCTCATGATACGCAACTAACTCCTTTCTTACATTTGGACCAATCGGCTTCTGTATTCCTACGGTTATCCTATCTATCGCATAATCTATCTCATCATAACCTATCATTTTCTTACCATTTCTTACTGCTACAATTGCCGCTTCATTCATCAAATTTTTTAAAGACGCTCCCGAAAAACCAATCGTTCTTGCCGCTATCTCATCCAAATGAACATTGTCAGCTAAAGGTTTGTCCCGAGAATGAACCTTCAAAATCTCATATCTACCCGCTTTTGAAGGTAACCCAACTGGCACACGCCTATCAAATCTTCCTGGACGAAGTAACGCTGAATCCAAAATATCCGGTCTATTTGTAGCAGCTAATACGATTATTCCTGTGTTCCCCGAAAATCCATCCATCTCCGATAATATCTGGTTTAATGTCTGGTCACGCTCATCATTCGCACCAGGACCTCCACCTGAACGACTTCTACCAATCGAATCAATCTCATCTATGAATATTATACATGGCGCATTCTTTTTCGCATCTTTAAACATCTTTCTTACACGACTTGCACCAACACCCACATACACCTCCACAAATTCTGAACCAGTTGTAGAAAGAAATGATACTCCTGCCTCCCCAGCAACAGCTCTTGCAAGCAACGTCTTACCAGTTCCTGGTGGACCCTCTAATAATACACCACGTGGAGATACCGCTCCAATATCCGTAAAATTCTTAGGATATTTCAAAAAATCTACAATCTCCATTAACTCAAGCTTTGATTCATCACAACCAGCAACATCTGTAAAAGACACTCCAGTATTTGTCTCTACATTTAGATTACCCACATTCTGCATATTTCCAAAAGGTCCCCCACCTGAACCACCCATCCCATTTATGCCATTATTTCTAAAACTAAAAAAGATAAAAGATAATAACAGAGCCGGAATAAAAATATTTCCTACACCTGACAAAAAACCAGATAGTCCATTAGAACCATTTGATCTTACCGCAAAACGTACATCATTCTTACGAAATAAATCTACTAATGTTGGTAAATCTGCTTTTAATAAATTCACAGAATGCTCTTCCCCATTAATATCCAATACATTTACCTTATTACTATCATTATCTTCAGAAAATACAGCTAATGACACCTTCTTATCCTCTACATTTTTATACAAATCAGATATTGTCCAAATCCGACCCCGTCTGCTATTTCTTTCCATCCTCTTCTCCGCACTATCACTCTCACTGTCACTTAAACCTTCTGGCACACTTTTACTACTCAACAAAATCAAATTTGAGGGCGTATCATTCATAATTATTTTGTTTGATAAAGGATCCCTTTTCATTCTGGTCGGAGCCATAAGAGAAGAACATAATCCCATTAACGTTACAAATATATACAATCTCATTATCTTATTATTGTAATTCTTACTTAATATAAAGCGCATTCAAATAAAAGAAATCAATGGTTATTTGTGTTTTACAATATGACAATAGACACCACCTATTTCTTGAAAACTTAATGGATAAAAATAAATCGATCTGTAAAAATATACAGGATTTTAAATATATTAGAGCTAAGGATGATAACACTATCTCACAATATTGGGTAAAAGTTAAAATTACAAATCAACTATTAGAACAATTTGACGGAATTTTATGGCTTGACTCTGATGCTGTTATACATAACCCCAAAAAACTTATTTCTCTTATTCAATCCACAGATACATTTCTTATGAGTGGCGATAATCCCTTCTCACACTTCTGTGCTGGAGTCTGGTTTGTTCGAAATAATCATAATGGTCGCAAAATTACTGAAGAATGGTTACAACTCTACTATAATAAATATCATTCATTTTGGTGGTTAGATCATAACACAAACCAATGGAAATCTAATATGCCTTTCGCAATACACCCCTGTTATGAACAACCAGCATTTATTAAACACATACTCCCCAAATATCAAATCACAAAAGTACCATGGAATATATTAAATAACCCTAATATACCCTTCTTCTTTGATAACTCTGCTACATTACACTTTTATGGTAACTTTAAAAATTTTATACCTATCTATTTGACTTTTTTTTAACTTTCATCTATATCTAATAATTTTTTTCTTAGAATCTTTCTAACACGTAATAAAGATACTTCACTCTTTACATCACATAAACCCCACACTATTACCGCAAATAATATTGATGTACAGAGTGCTACTACAAAATCCTGTGTTGAAGCAAACAATATCGCAAATACAACAAACCATTTCATCAACTTTAATGAAAACACACCACTTACTAGTCTCTGAACATCACCAAGTACATATCCTGAACCCATATTTATTATTAATGTAAATAGAGCACCAAACCACTTACTCTCAAGCATACTCTTATTTATATTTTTTTATCAAGCAAAATTTGACTTGTCATATTTATTGTATATGTTATCTGTAAATCTTTATTCAATACCCTACGATTCTTACCATCTATCTCTAAATTTATATTACTATCATCGTACATTTTATCCAACTCCAATATGTGATATCCACTTATATCCCTATTTATAGAATATATCTCATATTCTTTTCCGCTACAATCTATCTCCGATATATATGGAAAACCCACATTTGATGAATCAAAATCATCACTATCATACTTATCAATCACCCCACTTACATCCCCACTCCCATAAGAAATACATATTATATTATCATTCCCATCATAATATATGCTATTATATCCTATCTCTTTATTCAATCTATACATTATCGGTTGATTAAATACCTGTAAATCACCCTCGTTATCATACAACCTTATCTTATCTATTGATTTATTACTCTTTTCATTCGTACAAACATAAAGATCTAAAGATAAACCATCCTCGTAATATGTCATATCACTTGGCTTATTTATCATACCAATCGCTCTTATTAATAATGGTACCGAATACGATAAATCAGTTTTGAACACTAACACCATTTTTGATATATAGCATCCAACTATTAGTAGATTCTTCGACTCAATATAAACAAGCGAACGAGGTTCTTTCATTAAATCAGAAGAATAACTATCTTCAATTACTGGTAAATTTGGATCTTTAAAGTCTATTTGCATTAGATAATTCTTTTGACGATTTATCAGATATACCTTCTCTAATTTTGTCTCAGTATTACAAATTGCTCTATATGGTAAATCTATTCTATCTATATTCATTCTACTTACTTCCATTATAGTCATACTTCCACTATTATCAATATCTATATCTAATACACGTATCTCTCCAGCCTCATATTGATAATAATCCGTGAATATAATTAATGTATTACTAACATCGGAATATGTTCCACACCAACATTTGCCAATATTACTTGTATAGCTTACCCTTAAAGTTCCATCAGCTATATTATACGCCTTAACGCCAGCATCACATAGAACAAATACACTTGTTCCGCCGACAATCAGATCATAAGACCGGGCCAAATTTGTAACACTACTTATCTCCACTCCTCCATTATCCACTATGATAAACCCATTGTGTTTTAATAAATACGCATTCGCTCCACTATAAACCACCTTTAATATATTTTTTGAAAAACTTTCTGGCAAATTATTACTATCATTCGCCACTATATCCCCATTTCCATCTATTGCTTCTGTTTGCTCTTCAATTAATACTGGCTCTGAATAAGCTCTATTCTCATTATATAACGTCGACTCTTCTAATCTCTCTAACTCTTCTAAACCACTTATTGAATTTCTAAATTCTAATATAGGAAAATTCATCCATTCTATTGTATTCTTTATCAAATATGTATTCACCAAAGTTACCTTATGTGTACTAAAAGATCCAAAGTAAAACTCAATTTCTACCTTCAATTTATGAGTCCCATTTTTTATCAAATCGATATTATTCCTAAATTCTAAACTCACAATATTCTTTAAACCATTCCTTACCTTCTTTCTTATAGGCTCTTTCGACTCCTGAAATATATTGTCTATTGTTAACCGAGGCTGTAAATATACTGTTCCACCTATACTTGACTCAATCAACAATTTTATAGTTATACTCTCTTTTTTACATAAAAGATCCAAACTATTTATTGAACATTTATCGCGCAAATCATATATAGGTGTATTTTTAACTACTTCTACACACTCTATAGGCTTATTTTTACCAAAATCTAAAACAGAATCACTATCACCCACATAAATCCTTTTATCACCTCGAGAAACTCTTATTTCATTATTATATCTCTCATTCAAAAATCTTAGACTTAACCCCTTTAATTTTATATCATCAATAATATCAGTATCCTTCAAAAACACCGAATCATAATTCACAATATAACCCATATTTTCTAAACACTCTAAAGTATCAAAACTTAATCTTGAATACTGATTTAGACTAAAACCCATTATTTCATTCTCAAATTTACACTCTAATTTATTATAACCTAGTATATTCAATATTTCGCGTAATAATATTATTGTATACAAATGACATTCTACTCCATTTAAACTAAACCTACCATCTATCTTGTTATTCATAAATAATGAATTGATTTCAATCCTTCTATCATTCCAATACGATCTACTTATACCATACATTTTATCAAACTCTTTTTCCTCTATCTTTATAGTTGATTGCGCTTTTTCCTCTATCATTGGCAAATAACTTGTTATTATAGAACTCAATATCGTCCTTACACGTTCAATATTATATTTTAAAACATCTGACATATTATCTGATAATTCCAATCTTACCTCCATTACCGGCAAATCAGGAATTATATCTCCACTTTCAGGATCTATCTTTCTTCTTATATCTACAATCTCATCATAACTTTTAATTTTCTCATTAAATAATACAATCTTACCACTCTTTTTCTCTAAATCATTATGTAATACCAAAGATGCCTTTCCCAATAACTCAAAAGACAACTCCTCTTTATCAAAACACATATGATTTATCAGAGAATCTGTCACACTCTTCTTTATCTTTCTATAATCTTTCAAGTTATGGTGCCCTTTTTGTTCATTTATAAGCATATCAAGAAATTCCTCTAATATATCTGAGTTAAGCATATCAAAACTTTTGTCCAAAATTTTTAAAGCTAATTTTGTTGTTACATATGAACTATTTGGCATATAATCTGTAAAACTTTTCAATAATGTATTTGCTACCTTTATTATTGATACTATTCTATAAGATATCACAGCCGCCCTAATATTATTTGTTGCAATATAATCACTGTTTATTCCCTCTACAGATAAAATATTCTGGAAATTTCTATAAACATCTAATACAAACTTTTGAGAAATCTCTCTATTATTTCTTTCTATATACACCACATAATCTGTTACAAGCGTTGTTAATGGCGTTATATTTAATGGTTCATTTATTGAAGAAGATGGCAGATATATAGACCTAAACTCTATAACATTCTGTTTATTGTACGAAATATCGATACCACCATTCGCACTAAATATAAGCACCTTCGAACCATTTTTGAATTTCGGTATACATATCCCGCCAGAATCTGATTTTAACTTACATATAATATTCCCATTTAATTCGCGTACTACTACAGTTGCATCACGTATATATCCATCAATTACTGTACACGTATGTTCATACTCCATATTCGAATTCGCCGTTTCAGATGTAAGATTTATATTCGGTAATAATACTCTATGTGTTTTATTGAAAGATTCTGGAATATCATCTGTTATAATTTCTAATCGCCCCATATTATTTATTCTAATATGACATATCGATAAACTATCAAAATCTCCAAGATTACATAGTGCATTTGTTACATTTAAACTTAAGGACTGTAAATTTATTGAAGATTTGAAATACATATTCGCATATGATGTATATACCAATGAACTTGGTGTAGTCTCCGTTAAAGTTGTTACAAAACTAATATCATCATTGTTTGGTATATATGTATTACTAAATCCAGATAACTCATCAATACTAATATTCAATATATGGTTGAAATTTGGAATAGACTCTATTAAAACTCGTGGTAACTCTATACGTATATAATCGATCTTGGTTATATCTCGCATACGTTGAGATATAATACAACCTGACTCCCCAGAATACATCACACTTTTAAAACCAACTATCATATCTCTCCCACTTTTCGCATCTTCATTTAATGACCATGGATAATATGAAATCCCATTTACAGTATGACCAGAAGGAAAAGTTGGATCATTCGCATAAATTGGTAATGTCATTAATTTATTCCCCTCTATGCCAAATTTTATTCTTAATCTCCACATACTCTCCTTTTCATAAGAACGATTAACCGTGTTTATAACTACATAATGTGATGTTATCGAATCATTTTCTACAGTATTTAAACTCCTATCTTCTGGACTTGTTTTGAAATAATGTTCATTGATATTCATACTAAAAACAAGCTTTTTAAATTCATCAATATTTTACACGAGATATACCCCCTTATATTTCATAAAAAAATATCACATTATTGGTAATGGAAGCTCAACTTACTGATTTATTTTATTTCGTCACTGTCGGAAAACCAAGTCCAAAAATGAGCCAAAAAACAAAGCTAACAAAGGCATGGAATAAAGTCTTTAGTGTCATCTTAAATATCAATGATAGCAAAACGACTACAACTAAACAGAAAACTTCCTCTAAAAAAAAGGACACTTCTAATAGCCAAAGCTCATCTAATTGCAACACTTGTCCTGATGATAATAACACAGCTAATGTTAAATCTAAACAACCCAACTCTAATGTTCTGAATGAACATATTGAATATATCTCCACTCTATATGAAAATGTTGTCGTTAAATATTTTGTTGATAGAGAATACCTTCTTGAACTTACAGAAGAAAGTAGAGAAATGCGAACCAAATATTGTGAAATAGGTGAACTTGATACTATTAGTCTTTTATTCCCAGAGGCTAAAGACTCAAGTAAAGGTGTTACAGATATTATCTCATTGACCGGTTCTGGTTCAGGTGCATCTGTCAATCTAGGTGATAAAACCACCACCGTTTTGAGCCCTGGAGAAAAATACCAACTTTCTGATACATTAATCGGATTCAACAATGGATCTCTACACATCTTTAAACCTGAAACTCTCAAAAACGCCGAAATTAAAAACTCTTTAATGCCAATCAATTGGAATATGCCACTACACACACAAGTATACCGCTTCTTTAGACCAAGCTCATTTGATGTTGAAAAAATTAAAGCAACACAAAAAATGATAGAAGAACACGGATTAGAATTTGTTATTAAACTTTTTGTTAGAGAACATCTCCGATTATAAATTCTTATTTATTAATATATGACCGTTGGTGTTTGGTCCGCTTTTATCGCCCTCCAAGCACCAACGGGCTTCGGTGTACAACGAATTCGTCGCAGACCTCGCGCGAGTAAAACCCCATATATAACGAATTTTAAATGTGTAGTTAAATTTAATATTACAAATCTCACTGGAGACATTGTATTGAATCATATTCGGAAAGCAAATGTTCCAGCTATGATTGAGGAACAACTAGAAGGTCAGGGAAGTGTTACCGAAGAACAGGAAATGTGGAACTCGGGTATTAGATCTCATGATTTATACCTAACATATCGTATTAACGTAAATTGTTATAGATTAATCAAAAGAAAAAAAAATAAAATTGTTGCTAAGCTATTAAGATACACTCTATTACAAAAATCTATTATAAAGAACATTTTAAAGGAAAGTATTGAAAAAGGGTTCTTGAAAAATTTACAGGGAAGAGGTATAATTGCCGTGCTAAAATCTTGTAATGTTACATAGGGTTCCACCCTTATTGTAAAATACATGGGCATAACCCACTATAATTTTTGCCTTGATTTACTCCAACATTACCACATATCTCATCGATCGATTCTAACCTTTCACCCTTATTATCATCCACTAAATATTTGTCCATATTACCAAGATGCTTACCCATATCGCTATATTTGAAAGATACTTTTTCTGAATCTAATAGAGTTTCATTCAAACGATTATCCATAATTTATTATATCTACGTTATTCTTACCTTAAAAAATGATTATATTCTCCTTCTTTTACTAAAACCATACATACCTTAACTATGAAACATAGTCTACAAACACTCACTCAAAATTATCTATTTCTTATTACATTGATACTTATATCATCCACCCTATCATATACTATTGTACGCTACCCATTCAATGCCTCTATATCGCTTAAAATTTTAAACAAATATTTTCGCCGATTACGAAAAAAATTAACTCGTATCTTTATATTTGTGTTATATTGGCAATTGTCATATATTGTATTCTTCCTAAGCTCTATAGTTATCGCTTTTGTTACTCAATCCTTTATAAATATCATCTATACTGAATATAACGAAACATCTTATTGTTCTACAAGATGGTTTTGTAGAAATTATCCCCAACTATGTTGTCGTGAAATACAAACATACATATGGCCTATCCAATCCGGATTTAACCAACTATTGCTTAATGTTTTCGCATTCACATTTACAATAGTTAATTACTAAAAAATGATAAGAATACTCTCTTAAACCTATCATATCTCCTAATTAACAATCAACTTACAAAGATGATACCTCAAATTAAGGGATTTGACTACTCTATATCCGCTCATTGTGATTACAGTAATCTTGAAAAACAAACCGTTAAATATCTTCAGGTTATTTCTGTTGAAAATAATAAAATATTAGAAGATACCGATGATTCTACAGCTAATCTTTTATATTCTCAAACCATAGTTATCCCGATCGGTAATTAAGGAGAACTTAAATATAGTAGTTCATGCTTAGAAATATTTACCTAAGTCTTTTTTTTGTTGTTTTTTCATACTCGTTCTCATTTGAACAACCAGTCTTCATCACCGGTGCAACTTCTAAAGTTGGTAAAAGAGTTGTACAAAAACTTGCCGGTAAAGGTATAAAAACACGATGTCTTATTCGGGATTATGATAAAGCAGAGCAATTATTTGGTCATATTGATGACGTTCATTTAGTTAAAGGTGATATACTTGATACTACTACACTTGGACATATAATGAAAGGATGCTCGGTATCAGTTAATCTACACGGTGTATATAGACGTAGTAATCCACTTCATAAACTTAAATTTTATGACTTACATAACAAGATTGAAGACAAAAATCACCCATATTATGTCAATTTTATAGGTATGAAAAACATAATTACATCTTGTAAAGAAAATAATATCGATAAAATTGTTAGAGTAACTGGACTCGCTACTGCATTTTCCGACTCTCATCCAATACCCCTATTATTCAATTCACTATATTCCGATAATATCTTTTGGCATAAAAATTCAGAAAGTGATATCATATCATCTGGATTATCCTACACAATTTTAAGACCCGGCGCTATTAAAGACAAAGAATACGAATACGTTAAACTCTCAGACAAAATAACAAAACCACCTGGTTTAATTGGCGTAGATAATCTTGCAGATATTATAGTTCAAACTATCCTACCAAGCAGAAATATATTACAAGAACCTTACCGCTTCAAAAATAGAATCGTTGCCTGTAATGGTTATAATACGAAAAAAGGATTACTCAAAAAGGGTGTTTTAAGTCTCTTACACCATTAATTTACACTATCCATTACTGAATAATACATATCAGGAGTATCAATCATTGCAACAATTATCATTGTATACAGGAAAACTGACATGATTATTGTAAAAAACACTCCAGAACACGTATAAATTGGAATTAACATTTCCTCACCTAATCCAATAGTCTCAATAAATAACAATACCCCAACGCAAAAACTCAATACCGCGATTGTTGCCATAAGTTTAACCAATCTTCCAACGACTTTCATAAACCAAAGCCGATAGTGTCCTTCTCTTAAGAACACACCCCATAAGAATGATGCAATCGCAGCACCAATATTTAGAACAAAACTTGTAATCAATAGAAATAAGCCCCACTTGAATATACTTGATAATTCTTCATCTTCATTGGGTTTTTTCTCCATTCGAACATATTCATTAATTATAAAGCCTTGAAAACCTGCCATTAATCCACAAAAACCGTGAACCGCATCCATGCTTTCTTTAACTGATTTCGCATTTCGTAAATCATTTTCATTCCAAACCATTTTTCCAGATTCATCCTTTTTAGGAACTCCATTTGTCAAACTAATTTCAGATTTAGAGTCAGAATGTTCTTGATTCTCAATCGCTACTTTAGACAATTTTA
>MDSY01043464.1_pt1 | contig 32895 bp, 24 predicted proteins | sample 811131 | NCBI WGS metagenome assembly MDSY01 (sample SAMN05326643, study PRJNA326480) | marine metagenome | isolation source: seawater | place: Atlantic Ocean: South West | collected 2010 | reverse complement strand
TATCCCCATTCATTTGAAACCATTTTGTATTTTACAATACCGTATTTTAATACTTATTAAGATTTAAAAAAAGAATAATTGTGTCGGCGAAAAAAAAATACTATATTCATCACGCTAAACTATGAAACTCACTTTCTCAAGTATAAAATTAGCAGCAATATGTATATTCACTTCATTTGCTGTAAGTAACGCGTACTCTCAAGTATCGGTTGCACGAGAATGGAATGAGATTTTACTTGAGGCCATAAGAAATGATTACGCGCGACCAACCGTTCATGCAAGAAATCTATACCACCATTCCATTATTGCGTATGATTCATGGGCTGTCTATTCGCCATCGAAGGATACCTATCTTATCGGCGATACATTAAATGGATACATTAGTGACTTTAATGGAATAAATATTCCTTTAGAGTTAAGTGAAGCCATTGACGAAACGATCTCTTATGCATCGTTTTATTTTATAAATCAACGATACGGGGATTCTCCAGACTTCAATACAACTTATCTATTAATGTATAATTACATGATCGACCACGGATATAGTGTCAATAATTCAAATATTGATTATGTAAATGGAGGAGCAGCAGAGTTAGGCAACTACATAGCTCAACAGATGCTTAACTTTGGAAATAGCGATGGTTCAAATGAATTTCTTGACTTTGAGAATACCTTTTACTCGTCTATTAATCCCCCATTGATCATGAGTGAGGAAGGAAACCCAGATATTCTTGACCCAAATAGATGGCAGACACTTACACTTGATTCTACCATAGATCAATCTGGCAACCTTGTAGACAACACCTTACCATTTCTTTCTCCTGAATGGGGAAATGTAAAGCCCTTTGCTTTATCGTCTAATATGGCAACACAGCATGTTAGAGATGGTGATGTATACAAAGTTTATTTTGATACTGTTCAACCTGCCTATTTAGATACAAATAGTGCATCAGATTGGGACTCGTTCTACAAGTGGAACCATTCCTTGGTAAGTGTATGGCAGTCGCACCTAGATACCGCCGATGGAGTACTTTGGGATATCTCCCCGGCATCAATGGGCAATAACCTTTGGTATCCATCAAACAGCACACTATCTGAGTATAGCGCCTTTTATAATCTAGAGCAAGGTGGGGACCCATCTACAGGATATAGCACAAATCCCATTACCGGTTTACCATATGAAACTCAAATGGTAGCTCGTGGAGACTATACACGAGTACTAGCTGAATTTTGGGCGGATGGTATTGATTCAGAGACACCTCCAGGACATTGGTTTGAAATCTATCATTATGTAACTGACCAACCAATGTTTGAAAGAAAATGGCAAGGCGAAGGGCCTGAGCTTAGTATATTAGAGTACGATTTAAAAGCTCATCTTACACTCGGAGGAACAATGCATGATGCTGCTATTGCCGCATGGAGCTTAAAAGGTTTCTATGATTATATAAGGCCAGTATCTTCAATTAGATATATGGCAGGAAATGGGCAAAGCTCAGATATTCTTTTGCCTAGCTACCATCCCAATGGCATTCCATTACTGGAGAACTTCATTGAATTGGTAGACTCTTCAGATTTTTTAGCAGGTGCAAATTATGAACATGTGGGGAAAATAAAGCTTTATACCTGGAAAGGGCACGACTATATAGACGATATAGAGGTTGATGTTGCAGGTGCAGGTTGGATATTAGGTGAAAATTGGTGGCCCTATCAGCGTCCTACTTTTGTTACGCCTCCCTTCGCTGGTTTTGTATCTGGTCATTCCACATTTTCAAGAGCGGCAGCAGGTATTTTGGAATATATAACAGGTTCTCCCTATTTCCCGGGAGGCCTTGGCGAGTTTGTGGCCGAACAGAATGAGTTCTTACAATTTGAAAATGGTCCAAGTACAACAATTAAATTACAATGGGCTACATATCAAGATGCTGCTGACCAATGCAGCCTCAGTAGAATTTGGGGAGGTATACACCCTCCAATAGATGATATTCCCGGACGCCATATTGGATCAACGATTGGTGAAACCTGCTTCGAAAAAGCCGACTCTATTTTTACTATTGATAGACCTGCCTTAATCTCAGCATTTATAAGCGATACGGTAATCAATTCATTTGAAATTGGAGACACTGTAGAACTAGAATGCAATTTTAGCCTTGAAATGGACACTTCAGTAATTCCATCGATGAATTTGAGTCCAAACAATTTAAATCAATTCTTTAGTATAGAGAGTATCTCTTGGGAGAATCCTTTGCAGCTTAAAATCAAATTTACAGCCCAGCAAATAGTATTAGAGCAACTTACTTCATTCATTAGAATATATGGCGCTTCTTCCTCAAATGGCACAGTACTTGACGATATTATTTTGGAGGATTTCATAATCGTAGACACTAAGCTACCAAAAGTACTTACGATTGAAATTGATCATGCGCTCGTTAATGATGAAATCACGAGCTCTAGCCTTTCCGCTACATTTGTTTTCACCGAGGATTGTGATACGGGTAATCAGCCATCAATTTCTTTTTCGGGAACAGGATACAATAATGAAAGTATAACAATGAATAATAGCAGCTCAAGCTGGTTCAGCCCATTTTCTTTCAATGCAATTCTGAGTGCTAGCGACTTTAATGAAGAAGTCGCATCAGTTGATTTAAATATTGATGCAATTAAAGACATACATGGGAATCCGCTCACCAATCCATTTCATCCCGACAAGCTGAGTATAGACACGAAAAACCCTTTCATTGAGGATTGGCTTACCACAGATACATTGATTAATCTTGAAAGTCAAAATGAAGCACCACAATTCACCACAACACTTGATTTTAATGAATCGATGGATATTTCAGTTATTCCTGAGATATCTTTTCTCAATGAAAACAATATTTACACAAGTCTTGCTATGAACCCATTTGAAACCTTTTGGGTTGATTCAAATTCATTAGCCGCAGAGATATGGGTACTTCCGAACAATAACAACATGCTTGATTTAGATTTGATTTGCCACAATGCAAAAGACCACAATGGAAACCTCGTTACAGATAGCATCTACCTTTCAATTCTTAGTTCTGACATGAAAGGTCCAGAGGTCCTATCAACTGGCACATTATCTACTATTATATCCGACAGCTTGGTTGGAAATGCAAATTATTTCATTGATGTTACTTTTAACGAACCCATGAATATAGAAATGAAGCCACTTGTTTTACATGAAAATGAAATAGACATCAACAATTCAATTCAATACAACATCAACCAAAGCTTTTTTCTAGACCCGTATAATTATCGGGCTATTTTTCAAATAAATGATGAAAATTTAGAAGTTGATGATATAAATATATCAATTTCATACGGAGAGGATTTTGCACACAACACACAGGATCCATATGACGAAACATCATTTATATCCCTAGACACCAAAAACCCATCTATCATTGATTTTGTAAGTAATACAGATCTATTGAACTTGGATGAGAACCTCCTAGTTTTTCAAGTTCTTTTCGATGAAGAAATGAACCAAAACCAGTCGGCTCAATTTAATTTCTACCCAATACCAACACCGCCAGTTGTGTTGCAGCAGACCGATCTTAGTTGGCTTGATCATGATTCTTTACATGTATCTTACGAACTCATATCAGCAGGTTCTGAACCTATTATTTGCGATGTAAACGTCTCAGAGGCAACTGACCTCGCCGGAAATCTTCTGACACCACTTACATTAAATGAACTGCTTACAATACATGGGGACCTGAATGCAGACGAGATGGATACTAAAAGAATTCAATTATATCCAAATCTAATTGCACAAGGAGCAAGAATCCATTTTAAAAATGTTTTGGATAATGCGTTCATGAAGGATTGTAACTTGCTTGCATCTGACGGGAAATTCATCAAAACGCTGAACATGGAAAAGCTGGGTCCAATTTGGACATCAGAACCTATAAATATTCCGTCTGGAATTTACTTTATCCATATAAATCAACAATCTTTTAGGCTCGTCGTATTATGATCAATAAAGTGATTTTACTCGTTGGTTTATTTCTGAGCAATATTTGCTTCGGACAGCAGCTCATTAACGTTTCAATGGAACAAAATATTACTGAATTTCAAGACTTTGCGATGTCCAATGCCAATGGAATGACATTTTATGACTTTGACGAGGATGGCTGGGATGACCTTACCTATCCAATGCACAACGATTCAATCATATTCTACAAGAATTTCAATGGTCAATTTCATAAAATAGGTTCTTTTTTACTCAGTGATGGTGATATTAGACAGCTCATGTGGGTTGACTATGATAATGATGGAGACTTAGATCTATGTATCTCCTATGACAACGACGGATTGAGAATCTACAATAATCAAGGAGATTTCAGCTTTATAGATGTGAGTATCTCTTCCGGTGTTTATCCATCAGTAAGTAACCCCTATGGTTTCAGCTTTATCGACTATGACCTAGACAATGATTTAGATATCTACCTTGCCGATTATTCGGATCCAAGTGGTGAAGGCAGAAACATGTTTTTCGAGAACCAAGGAAATGGAACCTTTGTTGAAAAATCGATTGAGCTAGGTATTGACAATGGAACCCAGCCAAGCTTTATGGGTGTTTGGTTTGATTATAACAATGACCATTTAATTGACCTTCATGTTATCAATGACCGAGATATAGGAACTGACGCCCTCTACGAAAATTCAGGGAACGGTATTTTTAACGATGTGGCCGTTTCTATAGGAATTTCAAATCAAGGACAAAACCCAATGACCTCATCTATTTCAGATTATAATAATGATGGTTTTCAGGATATTTTTCTAAGTGACTTTGGGGTAGATTCAATCATTACTGGTGCCGGGCCCTATCACTATAAGTTGTTTAAAAATCAAGAGGGCACCTCTTTTTCGGACAAAGCACCAGAATACAATATGGCGGTAAATGACTTTGGATGGGGAGCATTATGGGTGGATTACAACAATGATATGTATGAGGACTTATACATAGCCACTGGTAATTCAGTTAACAATCAAGGAGCACTGTCAAGCTCAATTCTATATAGAAACAACGGAGGTTCAAGTTTTACAAAAATAAATGATTCGATTAATGGAAATATACCAGCAGTATCATTTTGTCCTGTTAAGGGAGATATCAACAATGATGGATTCTATGATATAGCTGTCTTAAATTTGAATACACCTCCCGATATTTTATTGAACCAAGGAAACGAAAATAATTACATCAAAATCACTCCTTTCGGTATAGAATCTAACCGCATGGCCATAGGCTCTGAAATAAGAGTTTATACAAATGGTACCCAACAATTACAAACTGTTTTTTGTGGTGAGCAGCTTTTTGCACAAAATTCACAACATAAAATATTTGGTGTTGGAAACAACGAAATTATAGATTCAATTTATGTTTATTTCCCAAGCGGTCTAATTGCCAAAAGATACCAAGTCCCAGTGAATCAATCTATAAATATTTATGAAGAGATTTTCACAACCATACATTTCGAGCTGATAGAGGAAGTTGATTCTATCTTATTATGCAGTGGTGATAGCTTGCTTATAGAGCTTAGTAATTATGAAAATTACCAATGGAGTGACGGGTCGCAAGATTCTAGTCTTCTAATTACAAGCGCAGGTACATACTATTTTGAAGCGTTTAATACAGCAGGAGACACTGTCTACAGATCTAATGATCTTGTTATTGAATTGGAGTCAGCACCATTGTTTCAGTTGATCACAGAGGAAGTAAATTGTAACAACCAATCTTCAGGAACAGCTACTCTTTTATTTGCTGATACTGCATCTATTGATTCCGTTTATTGGTCAAATGGAGATACCGGAATGAATGCAGACAGTCTCTTTGAAGCTTCAAATCATTGGTATACGTTTGTTACAAATAATTCATGTTCCTATACTTCTGAGTTTTCTATAACGAACCCAGAACTTATGGCTGTTCAATTTATTACTTCAGGACAATCAGAGAATGAACAAGGAAGTCTCTCTATTTTTGTTTTTGGCGGAACACCTCCATTTACATATATTCTAGAGGGAGATACTGTTGAATCATACATCGATAACCTCAGCGCAGGCGCTTATGAGCTTATAGTGACAGATGCCTATGGATGCTCTCAACAAGTAAGTATATCTATTCAATATATGGCCTCTACAGGTGAAGCTGAACATAACAGTGAGATTGATGTAAAACTTACAGCTAATCATATTGAAATCTGTGCATCAGAGGATAATTTCAATGAGCTGAATTTATATGACTTAAGGGGTCAAAAAGTTCTATATCTAGAATTACAAAATGAAAATTTAATAGATTGTAAAAAATTCAATTGTGCTAAGCCATCAGGTATATATATAGCAATGATTACTGATATGCAGGGCATTGTTCATCGAAAAAAACTCTATAAACCATGATGTTTGGACAAAAAAAAGAGGCTTACGCCTCTTTTAAATATAGTCTATTTTCGCTTAAGAAACAATCATTTTTAACACCCTTTCTCCGGATTCTGTCCGAATAAGAATACGATATGCTCCTGGAGCAGGGGAAGAAAGTCGAATGGACTGAGATTCCTCCTTGATATCAAATTCTGAGATCAATCTTCCTTCAACTGAATAAACTGAAATACTTCCACTTTCAGGCAAGCCTGAAATAAAGAAGCTTCCTTTGTTCGGGTTTGGATAAAGCATCAGGCTTTGCAGTTCGCTCGGTAAAAGCCCCGCACAATTGTCTACAGTTATCGTCAAGAAATCACTTGCGGAGCAACCATTATTGTCCGTGTAAGTATAAGTAATCGCATGATTTCCAACACCCGCCGTTGATGGAGAGAAAACATTACCATTGATTCCAGGACCTGAAAAAGTTCCACCAGAGGGACTACCGCTCATACTGAATCCTCCAGCGGTATTACATACACTTGCAAATGGTGAACTTATCTCAACAGTCGGGATAGAACCTACAATAATTGTTTGAGAAAATGTATCAGAACCAAAGGCATTTGTCACTGTCAGCTGCACGTTATAAGTACCAATAGTGGTATATTCATGCGTTGGATTCATGATATTACTAGAGGAGCCATCACCAAAATCCCACGCATAACTAGAGCCTCCGAGAGAGTTATTGGAAAACTGAATAAAGTCTCCCAGACAAACACTGCTTTGGGCATTGAAGCTTGCCGTTGGGGGACTCGAAGATTGGTCACCCGTAATATTGATATTATCTATAAATAAATTGTTTCCAGCAATGCCATTGTTGACAGACTCAAATCGAATCACAACACCATTCATTCCGGAATATGCATTTAAGTCAAGTGTAAAACAATCTGACCCAACGTTGCCCATGCACCAGTCATCAGCGGTAGGAACAAATTCAACTGGTGATGTGTAGGCAGTTGCAAATGATCCTGTTCCATCTTCTGCATAACTACCAATATGCGAAAAGCTTGCTCCACAATCGGTTGAAATAAGAATTGCCAGAGAATCTCTTGATTCTTGATTATAACGACGGAAGGCATGCTCAAAGGTCATTTGAATATTGGTGTAAAGACCAAAGTCGAATGGTGCTGTCTGGAAACCATCACGCTGACCACCATTGGAATAATTGAAAAAATCAATCTTCGCTGCTTTATTTCCTGGAGCGGTTCCAACAACAGTCGCAATTTCCCATGTAATGTCATTATCACTATTGGTCATGTACCAATTGTTAGTGGCGAAACCATTGCTTTCAAAGTCTTCAGTGAACGGAAGCCCCTGATAAGTGTCATAAACATACAGCTCTGAACTCATGGTGTTGTTTGCGGTATTTCCATCAGGATTTCCATCAGGATTTTCAACAGTAACATTCAAGGTACTTGCACCACCTCCCAAAGTAACTGCAGGAAGCGTGAGCATTGCAGATGCGCCAGGCGCCAAAGAACCATTGTAAGTGTAATTTTGGTTACCTGTTCCATAATCATAAGCTATATCTACAGAGGAAAACGCTTCTGAACCATAATTAAATATTTCAATTTGTGCCTCAACGTCAGGGTTACAAATGGTACCGTAAGGGTAACTAATTTGATTTATTCCAACATCATAAGAAACATTCGAGGAAACACAGAACGGATTCACCTCTTCATATCCAAAATCTGAATTTGCTGCTTGTATTGTAGCCAATACATTACCATTGGACTCACTAATACTATAAGAGCCATCGACCGTACACGTCCATTGACTACCATATAGACCGTCGCCATAAGTATCCGTAATCGTAAAAACATAGCACAAACCTGTGGCAAGACAAACCTCGTTTTGATAGGTCTCTCCTCCTGTGATATCGGGATATGGCCCGCCTGAAGCAAGAATTGCAGTGCCTCCATCTTCTGTTATATTCCATTCAATCTCAGAGCCGTAGCAGTCAGTAATAATTTCTACATTCACCGCTTGCCCAGAAGGAACCACTGTAAAGGTTGCTGTTTGATTATTATTCGAATTGTTTTGATCGGTGTTTCCATTTGGTGCCGAACAAGAAACAAATAATTCATGCTGTCCCGCACTCAAAGTTTGGTTGGGTAATGAAACCATTTCTACACCACCTTGCGCCAAGTTACCTGTCCAGTTAATTGTTTGGACGCCAGCGCCACCCGCATCGTATTGATAGGAAATGGTTACTGATGTCAGGTTTTGGCTTCCGTAGTTTCGCAGCTCAAATTCAGGTGATACTGTTGAGGTACAAAGCTGACCTTGTGGGCTTAGTATTGATGTGATACCCGCGTCCAAGCTGAACGTAAAGGCGTTGAGGCAAATAAGTGCCTCTTCCGCATTAATTCTTCCAGAACCAAGCTGTCCTTGATAGTTTGGATTTGCGGATTCAATATTGTCTGCGGATGAAAGTAAACAATCCACAATATCTTGAGGGGTTGCGGATGGAGCGTGAGAAAGCATCAAACCAACTAAACCAGCAACCATTGGAGAGGCCATCGAAGTTCCTTGAGAGAACTGATAAGATGTACCCTCATTTGTGCTTAAAATCTGAGAACCTGGCGCTGAAACATCAATCCATGTACCATATTGTGAAAAGCTTGACTTAACGTCACCGTTTGAAGTAGCCGCAACACTAACAACGTTATTATAAGCAGCAGGATAAAACTGCTGACTTGAATTGTCGTTACCCGCGGCAGCAATTAGAATAACACCAGCATTCCAAGCGTAGTTACATACGTTCTGGCCATAAGTTGAAACGCCTCCGCCTCCCCATGACATATTAATGGCATCAGCACCATTGTCAGCTGCCCAAATAACTCCATCATAACCTCCAGTCAGGGCTCCTGTCGAACAATTTCCGATTTTAATAGGCATGACGCTAATATTATATCCAATGGAAGCCACACCAAGGTTATTATTGGTCTCCGCTCCAACTGTTCCAGAAACGTGAGAACCATGGAAGCCATCATTGCCTCCGCAAGGTGATGGGTCGTTGTCATTATCTACGACATCGCGACCCGGAACAATCTTATTCACAAGATCGGGGTGATTTACTTGAATCGCATTATCCGTTACAGCAACAACAATGTTTGCATCTCCTGTAGAAATATCCCATGCCTGCGGTGCATTTATTTGATATAAACACCACATACCATTGTTGAAGGAATTGGTAAAATAAGTATCGTTAGGAGTTAAAAAAGTTTTGTGAAGCTCTTTTTTTTCAACGTAGACTACGTCAACTTCTGACTTAACACGCCCAATCAATATATCAGTTTTTTGAATTTCAGAGAACCTAATTTCATAAGTCCGTACCAACTTTTCATCCTTAATATTTGGGTGTAGCTGAACGACCTCATAAATTCCAAACTCTTGGAATATACTTTGTAAGAATGGATTATCCTCGGGTTGAAGAACACCATCAAATGTTTTAAACATATGCCCACCGACAGGGACTTGAAAGATTACTTTACCATCTTGGTAGTCGGGATTGAAATTTTGAGAAAAGGAAAGGAAACTCATGCAAAACAGCATGAGACTAAGACAAGTGTATTTCATGTAGCAATAATTTAGAATCTAAAAATCTTGAAAATCTTTCAATTTATCAACTAAATGAAGGAGTAAATTTGAGAATCGAAACTATATAAGGTGTTATTTTTAATACAAAAAATCCAAAGCGAAAGACACCAAGTATTAAGTAAAAAAGAATACCATAATAAAGGTATTACAAGTAAACTTTTCATTGATATTTTTGTATTAATATTAGATAACCCAACTATTCATAAATGAAAAAGCACAAATTAATTTCGGCGCTAAGGAAAACAGCAAATGATCTCGATGATGGTTGTGAATATGAATGGGGGCACATGGCACGCTGTAACGCAGGCTGTTTGGTCCAAAACCTAATGGACAAAACACAAACCGAGGTCGTAGAGCTGGTCAACGGACATCTTGATGAATGGACGGAGTACGCTGATGCATACTGCAAGGGAACGCACAAATTTATTGATGATCTTTTCCAAGAGCTTGAAGAGTATGGTCTATCTCACGAAGATGTTCTTCATCTAGAAAATCTGTCAGACCCAAAAATAACAAGAACATTTCCTCTAGAAAGCAGGTATCTTCAAAGAAACGATCCAAAGCACGTGAGCATATACATGAGGCGTTTTGCAGAACAGTTAGAAACCGTATCCTAAATATTTAAGGAAAATTCGGTATCATTTTATTGCCTTAATTTCATTAATTTTCAAATCCAAAATACAAGCGAATGAATGTAAAAGAGAAGCGCATTATTGTCACTGGAGGAAGCCTAGGAATAGGAAGAGAAACGGCGAAAAGCTTAATTGATAAAGGAGCTATAGTTCTGGTTACAGGAAGATCGCAAGATCGGCTCGAAAAATCATTTGGAGATCTTGATTGCCAAAGCATAGCATTTGATATTGGAGACACATCAAACATAGTTAAGAATGCAGAAAAATGTTTGGATTTACTAGATGGAAAAGTAGATATCTTGATCAATAATGCAGGAATAGGAGAACGGAAAACAATCGAAGAGCTGACAATTGAAAGTTTTCAGAAAGTATTTAATGTGAATGTATTCGGACTCGCCTTATTTACAAAAGAAATTGTGCCTGCAATGAAAAATAACAATGGAGGTACAATCATAAACATTGGATCGACTGCGAGCCTAAAGGGATATCAAACTGGGAGTATTTATGCTTCATCCAAATTCGCAGTTCGTTGTCTTACGCAATGTTGGCAGGCTGAATTGCGCCCACACAATATTCGGGTATGTCAAATCAATCCGAGTGAAGTAACCACGGCTTTTGGGAATCCAGATAGAATCGAAAGAGATGAAGTACACAATAAGCTAACGTCTAAAGAAATCGCCCATGCGATTACTTCGGCTATTGAAATGGATGAAAGAGGATTTATCAATGAGCTCAACGTATGGGCTACCAATCCATTTTAAGACAAAAATAGAATTGAAAAGCAAAGAATATACCACAATTAGGATACTTTTTTTATAAAATTTTATTCCATAATCGACTTGAATATTATCTTTGCGTTGCAATAAATCGTGTCCTATTCGACACTTCAATCAAATTTTTAAATTAAAACCAATAAAAATGAAAAAGATTTTTTTTACACTACTTCTAGGTGGACTCGTTGTTTCTTGTGGAAACAATTCAGCAACAGGAAATGAAGAGGCCACGGGGAATGCTGAGACAGCGACCGAAAACACAGACATAAAAGCAACATATGAAGCAAATGTGGCAAGCTTCGAAAAGCTTTGCAAAGCATGGGGGGAGCAAGACCTTGAAGGTGCTTTAAACTTGATGGCTGATGACTTCATGGAAAGAGGAACAGGTCTTGGTGAACCTGACCGTACTAAAGAGGAGTGGAAAGCAAATAATGAAGCGATGATGAGTATAATGAAGCCTACATTAAAACAAGCCATATTCCTTCCTGGAGTGGACACAACAACACTAGCTATGGACGGTTCGGTTAGATACTATGGTACTTGGAATTTCGCCTCTAAAGAAAAGAATCTAGACTGTAAAGTCTACGGAAGTGCAGATTTCAATGATGAAGGTTTGATGACAACCCTTACACATTATGCAGATTTCGGTGCAACAATGATGCAAATATTACCAGAGGAGGTGGTTGCACAAATGATGGGAGGTAAATAATCCCTGATGAACAATAATTTTGAAAGGGGCTTCGGCCCTTTTTTTTTGCCAAAAAATTCAATTTCACAACACTTATTCAAAACAAAATCGCTAGTGCCTTGACATGTAATGCCTTTTTAGTACTTTAAGGTTTATGAAAAAGATTTTAATCCTTGTAATTCCCATTTTATTTCTTTCATCATGTGTTGTTTATTACAAAACAGAGGATGTCCGCAAAACCATTGTCTCCAATGTAAATACTGCAAAAGAAAACCAATCCTCAACAGATAACGACTATAGAGATAAATTAGATGCCTATCAATGGCTGGAGGGATATATTTTAAATAAAAATTTAGAACCCTTTAAATCAATTACAAAGCATAAAAACGAGATGTCTAAATCATATGAAGCACTACGTTTAAAAACAGATGAAATAAAAGCATTACAATTCACTTTTGAGAGTCTCGCTAAGGGGAAGAAAAAAATCAAATCTGATGAGGAAATATGGCAGGACTTTAAGGAAATCAAAAAAAACATGAAAAGGATCAGCGCTGAAATTGATCGGTTAAATCCAAAATACGCAGCTGCATCTAATGCACTAGGTAATGCTATTTCTAACAGCCATTTTAAAATTCTAAATAAGAACGAGTTGAAAACGAATATCGAAAATAATATATCGCAGCTACGCGAATCCTCAGAAAGCACAAGAATAAAAATAACCCGCTACAGAAGAGAGCTGGATAATGCAAAAAATAAAATTGCTGACAGCACCTACACACAAAGAAGTGAGATGCTTAATCAGATGGATCAATTGCTTTCAGGGACAGAGAATACACAAACTGATATCCAAAGCGCCTTAGCTGAACTCCTAAAACCTCTTATGCTTCGCTCTAGAAATGAAATATGGACCGGTAAAAACACAACGACCCAAAAAAACATACAAATAATACAAGACGGTATTTCACAAATAAAGGAGACACAAGCTTTATTTAATAAACTAGCTTCTTCACTAAACGAGAACACGGGAGAATAATATAATGACCTTTTGTCACTATTTCCATGTGTTACACGCTAAGTGCTTACACGTATATTATAAAATTTACCAAAATAATACCTTTTGCAACGAGAAATCAGATGTAATTTTCCAAGGATTATATACGGAAATAAAAATGAACATTACACAGATTAATAAAGCCATTAGAAGCTACGTTAAGCCACTCAAAAAAGATAGAGCTTGGGTCATTGAGCAAGTGGAACGAGAAAAAAACTATTGGGTAAGTCTTCTTAGCGAAATGTCACAAGAAGAGGTTTATGCTTGTGCGCGGGAAATAAACATTCAACCTGGATTTAGCGATATAAAAAAAGCAGATCTAGCGAGCGTAAAGAAAAATATTGTATCCATAAAGGGTTACGAGACAAATCACGCCTACTACAAAAGATACCCTCACCTATTTGGTAAATAAGCATGTATCAAATATTGATTTAGTGCATTTACCTCAATAAAGAAAAAAACCCAGCAATACTTTGTATTACTAGGTTTTAGAAGTGGTCCCACAAGGGCTCGAACCTTGGACCCCCTGATTATGAGTCAGGTGCTCTAACCAACTGAGCTATAGGACCCGATGGAAATCCATCATAGAGGGTGCAAAAATAATAAAATATTCAGTTAATACTAATCTTCTTTTCCGAAGTTGTCGTACAAATACAGCGGTAATGCAAGAGAAAAACCTACCATAAATAAACAGACGATATACTTTGTGATCTTTAGCTGCTCTGTTCTCCATTTGTGAATGAGAAAGACGGAAAAAGCACTGGCAGCGACAGTAATATCCATTGAAATCATGGCCATGGGATGTGTCGCGAAGAGCTGCGAAAAGAAACCATCCATGCTTCCGTTGTTTTCAATTAAAAAATTGATAAGGTGGTAATACGGCAAAACAATACCGAGAATACATAAAACAAGATATACCTTTTTCATAATTGATTTAATTTAAAAGTGAAGATAGCTAGGATTTTTTAGCCCGCGCTTGTATCAGGAACCAGCACAAAGTACCAAACATGATTGACGCAAAAAGAAGATGCGCCGTTCGGACCAAGCCCGGCATATCCACATGCGCCAACAAGACACCAGAAAAAAGCTCAATAGCTAGAACAAAGAAAGATAAACGTATTGCACCAAAACGATGACCTTTTTCATTTATCCAAAAAACCACGCAAAGTAAAATCAAGACAAGCCAAGAGAAACTTCTATGAATGTAAAAAGGAAGTCCTACCCCTTCTGTCCATTCGCTTTGCCCTACTCCTTTTTTGATCAGTAAATCAATTGACTCCCTAACCTGTGTGCCCAAAAACATCTGGTAAAATGTGATGATAAAAATCAACCAAAGCATAATAAGCATCCATTTGGGAAGCGCAAAGCGATGGAGTATGTTTTGCCTATCGGTTGCTAACACAATAAAATAGATTTGTATCCCAATAATTAAGAGCGCCATAAACATGTGTATCGTTATCGTCCAGGGCACGAGATTGGTGGCAACAACAATGGAACCAAACCATGCCTGAAAAGCCATTAGAATCAAATTAATACCGCTTATCCATAAAAGCTTTGATTTCCTGTAAGACAAAACCAACCAAAAGAAAACCAAAAGCATTGCGTTTCCTGCCAAGAAGCCAAACAAACGGTTTACATACTCAATCCATGTTTTTGTGGCGTTAAAGGGTTCTTCTTTGTAGACAGAAGGATCATTTTTCAGTAGCGTTGCGGTTTCCTCTAAACCAATAGCTGAAAGCACCTTAGTGAATTTGTCTACCTTTTTGCTTCGCTTTTCAAGGTAGGCCTCTCTGTAATCTGAGGGAAGCGCATCTGCTGTGGTAGGTGGAATCCATTCACCGAAGCATTTTGGCCAATCTGGACATCCCATTCCGCTTCCTGTGATTCGCACGAAACTACCGGCAATCACAACCAAATAGATGAGGATCAGCACAGCCCAATTGAAGCGAATAAAACGTTTAGAAAAAGTCATGACTCAAAGTTACCGAAACCTTTCTTGTTTAAACCACATCAATTAAGTTTTGTTTAAGCGCAAGAAACATTCCCAAAATACGTTAGGAAGCCTTATCTTTGTTTTTTGCAATCTCATGAACAACGCATCCCTAACAGCTATATCTCCAATAGATGGAAGATACCATTCAAAAACCAAAGCCCTACAGGCGTATTACTCTGAGTATGGATTAATTCGTTACCGAGTGCTCGTGGAAGTTGAGTATTTTATTGCCCTAGCAGTGCTTCCTCTTCCTTCATTAAAAGACTTTCCCGCAAATCAAATAGAGGCTTTGCGTGACCTATACCGCAATTTTTCTGAGGATGACGCACTTTGGATAAAGGAAACGGAAAAAACCACAAACCATGATGTAAAGGCTGTGGAGTATTTCTTGAAAGAAAAAATGACGGATCTTGGTCTAGAACGCTATTTAGAGTTCATTCATTTTGGACTGACATCACAGGATATTAATAATACAGCAGTTCCACTATCACTAAAAGAGGGAATCAATGCGGTTTACCTTCCCCTATTGAATGATGTGATAGCGAAAATTAAAGAACTCGAAACAGAATGGAAGGATGTACCTATGCTAGCACGGACACACGGACAGGCTGCATCGCCTACACGATTGGGTAAAGAGCTCAAAGTTTTTAGAGAAAGACTTGAGCTGCAAAAAGCAACTCTTGTTGCCGTTCCTTTTTCAGCAAAATTTGGTGGAGCAACAGGTAATTTTAATGCCCATTTCGTGGCCTACCCAGAAATTAACTGGGTGAGCTTCTCGAATAATTTCGTCAATGAAACTTTAGGTCTTCACAGAAGCCAAACCACCACACAAATAGAACATTATGACCATGCCGCTGGTCTTTTTGATGCACTAAAACGTATAAATACCATACTTATTGATTTAGATCGTGACATCTGGACCTATGTATCCATGGATTACTTCAAGCAAAAATTAAAAAAAGGAGAGATTGGTTCATCTGCAATGCCTCATAAGGTAAATCCTATTGACTTTGAAAACTCTGAAGGAAACCTTGGTATTGCAAATGCTTTGTATGAGCATCTATCGGCCAAGCTACCAATATCCAGACTCCAGCGTGACCTTACAGATTCGACGGTCTTAAGAACTATAGGTGTACCACTTGCGCATTCAGTGATTGCATTCCAATCTAGCCTTAAGGGCCTCGGAAAGCTTGTATTAAATGAAGCTGCAATCGCAACAGAACTTGAAAACAACTGGGCAGTTGTTGCCGAGGCAATTCAAACGGTGCTAAGACGAGAAGGTTTTGAAAAACCATATGAAGCACTAAAAGGACTTACAAGAACACACGATAAAGTGACTAAAGCATCTGTACATGCCTTCATAGACACCCTTGAAATTACCCCAAAGCTAAAAGAAGAATTAAAGAAGATTGAACCTTCGACGTATCTTGGTATACAATTGGTAGGTAAATAAATATGTTATATAAAGTTATAATATCATTTATTGTATTTAATATATTGTATTTCAACGTATTATCACAAAGTGATTTTAGCAATAATGCCTTTGATCTCGAATGGGGTGCACTAGAAAGATCCCCGGGATCACTTCTTGAAATATTACCAAAAAACAATGCGGATTTTTACTCATTACGATGGTCCGGTGGACGTGCATTTGGTACCTATAGAATTGTAGAGCATCAAAAGCTTCAGCAGGTAAATCAAGGCCGAATCAAACAAGTTGCGCAATCTGGTATCGCGAACTTTGAAACTTCCTATTACGTTGGAGATAAGCTATATGTATTCTTATCCGATAAGGTTAACGGTGAGTTGGTATTATATGCCCAACCATACTCTCAAGAATTGACGCCAGATGGATCATCTGTTGTTATAGCCAAATACAACAATGATAAGATGAATGCAAAACCAAATTTTGGTGTCATTTCTTCAGAAAACAAAGAATACATTGGTGTCGTTTGGGAGATACCTGGAAGAAAAACCATAAGTGATGCCTACGGTTACGTTATTCTAGATGAATATTTAAACATACTGAACGAAGGTGCTTATAACATCCCGCTTAACGGGAACCTAACAAGTATCAATGAACATCATGTCTCGAATACGGGTGATTATTTTTTAAGTTTAACTGAACACAAGAGACCAAACGATAAGATTTTCAGTAAAGATTACGACAATTTCAAGGCGCTTCACGTGTATAAAATAAAAGAAGATAATCTTACTGAATTCTCTCTAAACATTGAGGATAAGCGCATTGATGATATAAAAATGTCTTCTAATGACGACGGTATGTTCACATTGTCTGGTGTATATGGGAGCTCTGAAATCAAACAAAACCGCAGAAAGCACCTGGTTGAAGGGATATTTGTCATACGTATTGATACAGACCTAGACTCAATGATTTTTCAAGGCTTTATTCCTTTCAGAAAAGAATTCATCAGCATGAATTTCAATGAAAAAAGCACCTTACGTTCAAGAAGAAAGCGCAACCGGGAGCAAGAGCTCTATAATTATAAAATCAGAGATATATTCACCTTAAACGATGGTTCGCTTGTGGGGTCAATAGAGCAATACTATATCTTTGAAAGAAGTAGCTATGATAGTAGGACCGGTCTCACCTCAACTATTTACTACTATTATTATGATGACATTATTGCATTTAAAATAGGCCACGATAAAGCATTTGATTGGCAGAAAAAAATAAATAAATCACAAATATCTACCAACGACGGAGGTCCATTTTCCTCGTATAGCTCTTTTACTGATGGGCGCCAGCTATATTTTATATTCAATGACAACCTAAAAAACTATAATGAAGAAGGTAAGTTTATACAGAACAATGGAGAATGCTACCCTTTTAATTTATCCAGGAGAAAAAATATTGCTGCAATTACCGCTGTTGATATAGCTTCAGGAGCATTATCGCGTAATATGCTATTCTCTCGTAAAGAGCTCAAATCAATTGTTGTACCTAAGATGTTTAAGCTAGACCACTCACAAAACAGACTGCTCCTATACGCCCTACTAGGCGGTAAAGAACGTTTCGGTACACTGAAAATTATAAACTAATTGTATATGAGACTACTTAGAGGAATCTTATTACTTCAAGTTATGCTTTCGGCTTGCCAACATGAAACAAATAAAGATATAGCGCAGGAGCCCAATTTAATGTCAATTGAGAACCATTCATACGCCAATGTAGCAGACATACATACGACACATTTACATTTAGATTTAACCGTAAATTTTCAAAACAAACAGCTAAAAGGTGTCGTAAGACATGAAATGAAAAATAGCGGAACAAAAGAAGCTATATTTGATGTTAGTGGCCTTAAAATTAATAAAGTAACATTAGGTATTAAAACTAAAGAATTAAATACAAAATACGAGCTAAGAGGCGCAAAAGACCCTGTTTTAGGTCAAGCGCTTTGGGTTGAAATCACCCCTGAAACAAAGCAGGTAAATATCTATTACGAAACGACAGAAAAGTCTGAGGCACTAGATTGGCTAGACTCAGCGCTGACGAGCTCAAAAAGCAAACCTTTCCTATATACCCAAGGCCAAGCCATTTTAACAAGAACATGGATTCCGATACAAGATGTTCCTTCAAATAGAATTACATATAGTGCGGAACTAAAAGTGCCGAAAGATTTAATGGCCGTAATGAGCGCATCAAACCCAAAGGAGAAAAACAGCCTAGGGGAATACCAATTTGAGATGAAGCAACCAATTCCATGTTACTTAATTGCGCTCGCAGTGGGTGATTTGGTTTATGGTGAGCTTAGTCATAATACAGGTGTTTATTGTGAGCCTGAGCTGCTTAAAGAAAGCATGTATGAGTTTGTGGACTTACCAGACATGATGAATGCAGCTGAAAAACTCTATGGCAGCTATGCATGGGACCAATATGACCTACTTATTCTTCCCTACTCCTTTCCTTTTGGCGGAATGGAGAACCCTAGACTAACTTTCGCTAACCCAACATTAATTGCAGGAGACAGGAGCTTGGTATCCGTCATCGCACATGAATTAGCCCATTCGTGGTCCGGCAACTTAGTCACCAATGAAACCTGGAATGATTTCTGGCTCAATGAGGGCTTCACTGTCTATTTCGAAAACAGAATCATGGAGGAAATCATTGGAAAAAAGGGAGCTGATAACCTTGCACTTGTTGAATTCTTCGAGCTCGAGGAAGAAATGGAACGTATTATTGAAGGTACACATCCTGAGGATGGACACCTTTTTCTTGACCTTAAAGATCGAAACCCGGACGACGGCATGACCGATGTGGCTTACGTCAAGGGAGCGTTTTTTCTAAAAACACTAGAAGCTGCAGTAGGAAGAGAGAAAATGGATAACTTCTTAGAAGGGTATTTTGATCATTTCAAATTCACTTCAGTCAATACTGCAGATTTTGTAGACTACCTAAATCAAGAATTACTGGAGAAATATAATATTGATTTTAATTACAAGGAATGGATTTATGACAAAGGGATTCCTGAGAACTGTCATAAAATCGAGTCTAATAGCTTCAAGCATATGGAAGATATGGCAAAGCGCTTCTCACAGGGAGAAGACATATTTTCCAATGAAATAAAATCACCAGTTAATAAAAGAGCTAGTTTAAAGAGAGAAATGCACTCTGTCCAAGAGTGGCTTACCTTTATCAGGTTTTTACCTTCCGTGCTTAGCGAACAGCAAATGACTACTCTTGACGAGAATCTAAAGTTTACGGCTTGGACAAATGCAGAAATTCAATTTGAATGGTTTATGAAAGCTATTTCATCAGATTATTCCGCAGCATACCCTGCAATAGAATCATTTTTAAGCAAGGTGGGTAGAAGGAAGTTTATTTTACCACTGTACAAACAATTATATTCATACAAACATTCAAAAAAGATGGCATTAGATTGGTTTGAAGAATTTAAGGATAATTACCATGCTGTTTCCAGCAATTCAATTGATGCGGCCTTAGAAATAAGAAAATAAGCTTAATTCGCAACCTCGCTCATAAACCGTATTCTCATCAACCTCAACTCCTCTTCTGAATACAGACCATCAAATTCCTTGTATGCATCAATTATATCATCAGTTTCAGCCTCATTGAAATAATCAAAAACCTCATCTTGACTGTCCTCATCTAATACGTCATTGAGATAATAATTAATATTTACGCGCGTACCTGAAGAGACGACGGTCTCTATTTCTAACAATAAATCATCAAATGTCTTGCCTTGAGATTGGGCGATATCCTCTAAAGGAAGCTTTCTGTCGATATTTTGAATCAACTGAACCTTTAGCTGAGACTTATTCACAAGTGTTTTCACCATAATATCTTGTGGCCGTTCAATATCATTCTTTTCTACATAGTCCGCAATAAATGCCACAAAGGGCTTACCATATCTCTGAGCTTTCCCATTACCGACACCCTGTACATTGGTAAGCTCTTCCATGGTTACGGGGTATTGAAAACACATATCCTTTAAGGAAGGTTCTTGAAAAATAACAAAAGGAGGAATGTTTCTTTCCTTTGAAATTGACTTTCGTAAATCTAAAAGAAGCTGATACAAAACATCATCAAATGCAGCACCTTTTGCACTCCCTGAAACAATTGATTCGGCATCATCAGTATTGGAGAAATCATGCTCCTTGAGTAATATGAATGATGTAGGTTTCTCAATGAACGCATGTCCTTCTTCTGTTAAGCGAAGTACTCCAAAGGATTCGATATCCTTTGTTAAAAGGCCCGCGACGGTTGCCTGGCGCAAAACCGCATTCCAAAAATGCTCATCACGTTCCTTTCCCAATCCAAAACCTTCTAGCTGATCATGCTTATATGCCTTAATATCAGGAGTTATTGTTCCAGATAAAAACGCACAAATATGCTTGGCTTTCTGGGTTTCATCGAGAGACAAAACGGAGCTTAGTAAAAGCTGCATATACGCTTTACCCTCCATACGGTCACGAGGGTTTTTACAGTTATCACACTTCTCATTGCAGCCTTTTTCATCAAAAGACTCCCCAAAATAGTGCAATATAAATTTCCGCCTACAAACCGATGTTTCAGAATAAGAAACAATCTCATTGAGTAATTGTCTTCCTATTTCTTGCTCCGTAATCGGTTTCCCTTGTAAAAACTTCTCTAGTTTCTCTATATCCTTGTAACTATAAAAAGCAAGACACTCACCTACACCACCATCTCTACCTGCCCTACCTGTTTCTTGGTAATAGCTTTCTAGAGACTTAGAAATATCGTGGTGAATCACAAAACGAACATCAGGCTTGTCAATACCCATACCAAAGGCAATTGTAGCCACAATAACATCAGCCTCTTCCATCAAGAACATATCTTGATGTTTGGCCCTAATATTACCTTCTAATCCAGCATGATAGGGTAAAGCATTAATTCCATTGATCTGAAGTAGCTCGGCGATCTGCTCAACTTTTTTACGACTTAAACAATACACAATACCGCTTTCACCTTCGCGAGTTTTGATGTAGCGAATGATTTGCTTCTCTACCTCTCTTTTCGGACGAATCTCATAATATAAATTGTCTCGATTGAAAGATGATTTATAAACTACCGCATCCAGCATATTCAAATTTTTCTGAATATCATGCTGAACTTTTGGCGTAGCGGTTGCGGTCAACGCAATGATAGGAACCTTTGATATCTTTTCAAAAATCTCTCTCAATCTTCTGTACTCTGGACGAAAATCATGCCCCCATTCAGAAATACAATGTGCCTCATCAATAGCAAAAAATGAAATATTTACGGAGGTCAAGAATTCTATATTATCCTTTTTAGTAAGAGATTCAGGAGCTACATATAACATCTTAGTTTTTCCTTCACGAATATCGGACTTGACGTTTTGAATTTCAGTTTTACTCAATGAAGAATTCATGAAATGGGCAACATGCTCATCATTAGTCAAGCTTCGAATGGCATCCACCTGGTTTTTCATTAGAGCAATCAACGGAGAAACTATAACAGATGTTCCTGGAAGTAAAAAAGATGGTAGCTGGTAGCACAATGACTTACCACCACCTGTGGGCATAATTACAAAGGTGTTTTGCTTTTGAAGAAGATTCTCAATAATCTCTTCTTGACTTCCTTTAAATTTATCGAAACCAAAATAACTTCTTAGGGATTCCTTTAAGTTATACTTGCTCATTATTTTCTTTTCATTTTGAAAACAGGTATCTAATTAACCTGTACGCATATTAAATATACGAAATTTTCTTATTAAAGAGTTTAACGAGAATTCAGACTTACATTGCTTGATTCAATGACACAACCTCTTGAACATTTGGAAGATGCTGCTTCAATAAAGTCTCGATACCTCCCTTGAGCGTTGCTGTTGAAGATGGGCATCCAGCGCATGAACCTTTCATTTTCACGATAACTTTTCCTTTATCATAGCCGACATAATCAATCGCTCCTCCGTCATTTTCTACTGCAGGTCTGACATATTGATCAAGTAATGCACTAATTTTCTCATCGTATTCACTTTCCTCAAGCTTGGGTACTTCAATAGAAGATTCATCTTCTTCCATTATAGGATCCTGGCTTTTAAGGAGGATCTCTTTACAATTCGAAATCCACTCACGAATAAAATCTCGGAGTTGCATCGTGATAAAATCCCAAGAGACATTATCTGTTTTGGTTACAGTCACAAAATTAGCTGCCAAAAAAACACCATCAACAAAGGGGAACTTAAATAGTTCTTCTGCTAATGGAGAATAACCTTTAGTTTGCGCTTGAGTTGTAAAATTCGCAGACTCGCCCGAAGGCAAAATGTATTTATTTGCCACAAACTTCATAGTAGAGGGATTTGGCGTAATCTCGGAATAAAGGGTAACGGGAATTTTCATTCAGTATTCATTTTTATAAAGGTAAGCACAACAGATTAAATATTGTATAATTTGAATAAATTATCAACGCGGTTGATGTGCAGGCTGCAAAAGATCTAAAACTGTCTTTACAGGCGTGAACGTTTCAGAAGGAATTTCAATAAAAATGGTGTTCCATGAGAACATAGCACCATTCCATAATCCTGGTTTTTCAATAAATGAAACCTCTTCGCCTTCAAAGTTTTTATGCACAACAAAGTACTGATCATCATTTGAGAACTTTGTTAGGTCAATTTTTTTTTCATCAAAATCATACGTATCCATTGCCATCATAACAGGATTAAAATGCGTACTTGAATTAAAAATCCGTTTTTGCTCTTCTCCAGTAATCTGAACACCCTCAACAATCTGTTTGCTTACATTTCCATTGTGCTCAACATAAAATGGACCTCCGCCGGCCTTGCCTTCATTTAAAACCATTCCACATATGCGAAGAGGTCTATTGACCAATTGTTTTAAAAACCCATTGTCTTTCGAGGCTTCGATATCTTCGTCAGAAAATAAATCAAATTGTTTGCTAACTGATTTTAATTTTTGGTAATCAAGGTCCTCATGAATTGATCTAAGCTCATTTTTGACCTTATGAAGTATTCCACATAAAACACGCCAAACCTTTATACCAGGCTCCGCCCTACTTCCATGCTGAACATTATCGATGTTCTTAACCAATAAATACTGCTCCTTAAGCTTATTTATGTTCGTCAACAAAGCACCATGACCTGAAGGCCTCCGAAGGTATGTATTATTATGACTCATAAGAGGCTCATTTTGCTGGTCAAAAACATAAGCGTCCGTCTCTGGATCTTGAAAAGAAAAATCTACCTCAAGCCCCTTTTTATTTTCGGACTTGAAATTATAAAGCGCTTTTTGAAAGGCCTCTTCATGGGTATCCTGAATCGTAAAATGAAAATTAACCGTCTTATCAGTCAAGGAAATACCTTGACTTAAATGCTCATAAAAAGCAGAACTATGTCTCTCATCGTATGAGTGAAAGGGGACTAATCCCTTTGGCAAGGATCCTAACCCAACTCCATTCTGTTTATTCGTTAATATGAAATCAATGAGCTCTTTATGCGAATGAAATGATATAAGCTGGTCCTTTTGTGCTTGATTTAAAGATTTATAAAAGGAAAAATCCTTTAATCTATTTATAAAATCATTTGTTTTATTGGCTTTTTCCGGTTTACTGCTGGCAAGCTCCACTTGTAAGAAATCAAACATTCGAGAACCCGAACCGGAGGCGGGAATAAAAAAGCACAATGGGGCCGATATTTCATGAAATCTATTTTCATAATAGGCTTGTTGTGTTGTGTTCAATTTTAAAATACCATTTCCTTTAGTACAAGGAGCTATTATTTTTAATTTTGGGCTAGCGCCGCTTACTTTAGCTTTCTGTAAATTAAGCGCATCTTGATAATGGTTATTTGGCATTAACTAAAACTTATGAAAATCGTCTTCGAATATATTAAATATAGATGGAATGCAAAGACTCTACATGGTATTCATTCTCCATTTGTATTCAATTTCATGAAGGAAAGCGCTCAAGTATATCCTGTGAAAAAGGATTTAAATACAATCCAAAGCTTTGCCATAAATCAAAACAACAACAAAACACTGAATATTCACGACCATGGTGCGAAATCAAAGAAGCTAAAAACACAAAGGTCAATTGTTCAGATATTCAAGACAAGTTCGTCTTTTGGTAGCTACGGAATCCTTTTGTTTAGAATTTGTAATCATTTCAAACCCAAAAACATTTTAGAGCTTGGAACTTCTCTAGGAATGGGAACTTTATACATGCACCTAGCAAACCCGAAAAGTAAATTGATTAGTATCGAAGGCTGCCCCGAAACCTATTCGATTGCTAAGGAAAACTTAAAACCCTATCCTGTCGAGCTAATCAATAATACCTTTAAAAATGTAATTGAGACATTTTCAGAAGAAAAATTTGATCTTATTTTTATCGATGGGCATCACGATGGAAAAGCTTTACTAGAATATCTAGACGCTTTGAATCCATTTACCCATGCAGATACAATCTTCGTTTTAGATGACATTCGATGGAGCAATTCCATGAGAGATAGCTGGGCAAAACTGAACGCATCAGACACCTATCATTTGAGCATAGACTTCTTTAGAATGGGCGTTTTGGTCAAAAGGCCCCAACAGGTGAAAGAAAACTTTGTTTTGAGGTTTAAAAAGTAACGAAAAGACCATCGAGTAAATCGGGACTCTCTTGAACCGTTGGAATCAAGAACTTAATCGTTTCAGTCGCATTATCTTTTGCGGCTGTGAAATCAGATCTTGATGCTTCAAACTCAAGTGCTATAAAATCCTCGTGGATTCTGCTACCTTCAATAAACTCCTCAGAAATTAAGTCGTCAATGACGACTATTGTTTCCTGAGGATCGATTGGGATATCAACTTTAGGCGTTAAAATCAATTCAGTTTTAAGTACATTATTCTCTCGTCCCTTATCACCCATTTTTTTTTCATCAAGCATTGAATTTTCGTCAATTTCCGAATCTATGGCCTCTTCCTCATCTTCAATCAATAATTTATTTTCATTTTTTGCAAGCTGAACAGTTTTAGTATTATTGAAATCCATTAGCTCCAAAACCAGATAAGAACCTATGAACAAAACAAGAACCATAGCCAGCTGTATGCCTGGGCGATTCATAATAGGTTTTAATGGCGGGAATAGAAAGTTGATCCAACCTCCTCCTCTTGAGGCATAGACCTCGGCGAACTCTTCATCGAGTCGTTTCTTTACTTTACGGGAATCAAAAAGATCCGGCTCAGAATCCAAAGCGCTCAATTCTTTCATTAGCTGCCTGGCCTCTTCAAATTCAGATTGATTTGTACAAAGCTCTTTAAGCATCTCTTTTTCATCCACGGTTAGCGCATCATAATCCGTTTTTGCTAATAATTCTATATATTTCTCCTTCATATCTTATTGGTATATTGGGTTAAATTCTTTTAAAGCACTTGCTAGCGTTTTTGTTGCATAAAACAACCTAGATTTTACAGTCCCTTCATTAATTTCAAGCGCCTCAGCAATTTCTTTCATTGAAAAACCGTCAAAATGCCTCAATACAAAGACACTTTTATGCTTTTCATCCATTTCCTCTAGCTGTGCTTGAAGCCGATCACTAAAACGCTTTTCATGAACCGTTTTTAACGTATCTTCATGAGACTTTAAAAATTCAGCTGGCTCAAGGTCGGATTTCACATTCTTTCGAACAGCCATTCGTTTATACTCATTCTTACACATGTTTGATGCGACAGAATAGACCCAGGTTCGAAAAGAACGGCTGGTATCAAAATATTCAGGTTTTCGTATTATTTTCGCAAATAGGTCATGCACCATATCCTCACACTTTTCATTGTCTCGTGCCAATAGCTTCATGAAATAACCGAATAGTGGCTGAGAATAGCGCTTATACACCTCATCAAAAGCGCGTTTATCACCCTTGCCGAGCATAACCATAAGCTCCTCGTCCAATAACTTTGAATATTGCGGTTTAAAAATTCTCATCTCAGTGTTGGTCAGAAATTACCTTTTTGTTTTTCTGAGGTTTTATTTTATTTGGAACTGCTATATATGGAGTCGCTCGCTTCTGCGCTTCGTATCGCTCTAAAAGCTTTTGAGCCGGCAAATAGTTTCTTGCGTAGTTCTTGGCCTGCTTACTTTTATGGACCGTTAAGTTTCTCTTGTTCAACTTTGATACCCAAAGCTTTTCAAGATCAGATAGACATAGGTCCTTTTGAGTTCCTGTGATAAGCACCAAGCCATAAGGAACAGCATAGGACGAAATCCGCTTTAAATAATCGATTGGAAGGGTAAGAGAAATGGCAATCTTTTTTTCTGAATTAAGGGCACAGAATTTTTTAAAATAATCAGTATCAATTTGATTAGAAGAAGGAAATAAAACTCCCTTTTGTTGCAATATATCTCTATATTCCGAACTGCGCAGTAAATCCAAAGAAACCAGCAGCGGTTTTTGACCATAAGCACTGCCATTTAGCTGATGATAAAGAACACCATAAGAATCTTTTACCCCATGTGTTACAAGAATATCATTTCCTCTACTTGAAGCCAAAACATCCTCGGCATAATCTAAAGTTTCAATATCAAGGGTTTGGTTGGTTTTCAATTTATTCAAATATTTCTTGGTGGAAACTGTATCACCCTTCACGCATTCATTGGCTATTCTTTGAAGCACTACGCGCTGATCATCGGGTCGCATAGCTTCCGCTTGATTAAGAAACATTTCATTGGCTGTATTATAATTCCCAAGCATATAGTTGTAAAGGTTATACTCAAAACTTGCCGCCTCATCCTCTTCGATTTTTTTCAGGGCAACCTCCATCCGTTTTTGACTTTGAGGTGATATCATCCTAGAATTTGATTGCCTTCTAGATTGTTTGTATTCCATATCAAAGAGTTGTGACGATTGAATGGATTGAGACCTGTAACCCTGCTGTTTTGATATTACATCGCCCAATTTTCCCTTTCTATTGCTAACGGCACCTGGAACCATCTTTGTTGCCTTGAATTGTTTTACAGAATCAAGTGATTCATTTTTCTTTACCTCAACTTCATTGAGCGTATTGCTAGAATTTATGAGTTCATTGTTTTCATTTACATTTTCAGGTATTTGAGCTAATATGGCACCTGACAAAAAAGAAATAATAACAGATAAAAGTATCTTCATAATATTGACTTAATATACCCGAGTACAACTATTGCACCAAAAGGTTCATGACTTAAATGTAATCATAACTCATTTCGCATCAAATTTTGGAAAGGAAACCAATATTTCAACAGAAATATCGTTATTTGCCTATGCGATATTTAACCTTCGTTATCTCTTCCATGGTAATTGTAGTGCTGCTACTTACCAACCAAAGTTGCAGAAAGGATAGCTTTACCACAACTGGCAATCTAGAATTCTCATTGGATACCCTAGTATTTGATACTGTATTTACCACAATTGGTTCGACGACTGAACAATTCAAAATATATAACACAAACAATAAAAATATTTTAATTGAAGAAGTACAACTCATGGGCGGAGATGACTCACCCTTTCGTCTGAACCTGGACGGAATTAGTGGAATCTCTCATGAAAACATAAACATGGTGGGTAACGACAGCCTTTACATGTTTGTCGAAGTAACACTGGATATAAATAATCAAATCTCTCCTTTAGTTATCGAGGATTCCATTCGTTTTAGAACAAACGGCCTTGATCAATATGTCCATCTCGCAGTTTGGGGACAGGATGCATACTTCCATTACCAAGATCAAGCTCAAGGTATTTGGCCGGCTGACAAGCCCCACGTTATTTATGGATATAGCTTAGTGGATTCGGCCCAAACCCTAACCATAGAAGCCGGAACACAGGTTCATTTGCACAAGAATGCATTGTTATATGTTTACAAAGGGTCACTTCAGGTCAATGGGTTTCTCGACAATGAGGTGGTTTTTCAAGGAGATCGATTAGAACCACTCTATGACAATGTTCCCGGACAATATTATGGCATTTACTTTAATCAAGCTCAGCCCTCAATCATTGATTATGCAATTATCAAAAATGGTACATCAGGCATACATGTCTACAGCGAAGAAGACAATATAGGAGATTATGCAGTTACTGTCAAAAACAGTAAAATCTTCAACCATTCAAGCTATGGTATATTTCTTTTTGATGGGGCCTCTATGAAAGGAGAGAACCTACTTGTTTCAAAAAACGGTTATCATTCTCTTCTTTTTTTAAAAGGTGGAAGGTTTAACTTTAATCACTGCAATTTCATGGGCTATGGCAATGCCCAATCTCCTGCTATTGGTATTCGGAATTACTACGATGATCCAACTGTAGGTTCAGATATAACCGAAGGAGTGCTCTACAATAGTGTAATCTCTGGAAATTTAGAAACGGAAATTGTTATGGATACAATTCAAAACTTTAGTGGCCAGCTAAATTTTGACATACAGCATTGTTTTTTACAAGCAGAGGAAGAATACGAGGATTCATTTTATGAAAATTGTATTTGGCGTATTGAACTAGATAATTTTATGCTTCCTGGCTTTAATAATATCTCTGAATTTGATTTCGGCTTTTCCAATAGCTCTGTTCTCCAAGGAGCAGGTTTTGGCACAGCTCTTTTCACAGACATATTAGGAAACTTCAGAAACAACCCTCCTGATATAGGGGCAATTGAACAGAATTAAGTAAAAACGTAACCACGGCGTTTTCATTAGCCACAAAAAAAAGCGCCCTCAGGCGCTTTTCAATATCATGAATTCTATCAAAATGATTTAGCTAACAGCATTTGCGTTCATATTATCTAACACTGCCATGACACTTTTTACAGCGTCAACAGATTCACTAAGTAATGCTTTTTCATCCTCATTCAAATCAAGCTCAATAATTTTCTCAATTCCATTTTTACCAAGAATCACTGGAACACCAAGATAAATATCGTTTAAACCATATTCGCCTTGCAACCATGTACAAACAGGGAATATTCTTCTTTGGTCTCTAACAATAGCCTCTACCATTTGTGCCGCAGAAGCTCCAGGTGCATACCATGCAGAAGTTCCAAGAAGTTTTACAATTTCTCCACCACCAAATTTCGTTCTTTCGATGATTTCATTAAGCTTTTCTTCCTCAATCAATTCAGTTACTGGAATACCACCGACAGTCGTATATCTTGGAAGAGGCACCATAGTATCTCCATGACCACCCATTAAAACTGCTTGGATATCCTTTGGAGAAACATTCAATTCAGTTGCAAGGAAAGCTCTATATCTTGCGGTGTCAAGAACACCAGCCATACCAAATACTCGGCTTGATGGAAAGTTTGCACTCAAATATGCGCAGTACGTCATTACATCCAAAGGATTAGATACGACAATGATTTTTGCATTTGGTGAATACTTTACAATATTTTCTGTTACTGACTTTACAATCCCAGCATTTGTAGCAATTAAATCGTCTCGGGACATACCAGGTTTTCTTGGTAATCCAGATGTAATTACTACAACTTCAGAGTCTTTAGTCATTTCATAGTTATTTGTAGATCCAATTGTCTTAGAATCATACAAATTAACTGGAGAAGTTTCCCAAATGTCAAGTGCTTTACCTTCGGCAAAACCTTCTTTAATGTCAAGTAAGACAATTTCATTTGCGATTTCTCTTTGGGCTAAAACATCAGCGCAAGTTGCTCCAACGTTTCCAGCTCCTACTACCGTTACTTTCATTTGTATTTATTTATTTATTAAATATCGACACGAAAATAATACATTTAATAGAAAATCGTTTTATTTACGATTGATTTATTTGCATTTGGAGGCAACGCTCCAAAGATTGATACGTTTAAAATTTGTTGAGACTTGGAGAATATAGAGAAATTAAAGCAAATTGTTGAGGGTTGTTTACAAAACAACCGCAGATCGCAGGAAGCCTTGTTTCAGATGTTCTACGGTAAAATGTTAGCGGTTTGTATGCGCTACATATCTGACCACGACACAGCGCAAGAGGTGCTGCAGGAAGGTTTCATCAAGGTCTTTGACAAATTGGAAGTTTTTGATTTTAAAGGTTCTTTTGAAGGATGGGTTCGGCGTATTGTTGTAAATACAGCGATTGACTCCATTCGAAAAGCAAAAAGAGCTCCGATATTAAAAGACAATGACAACGATTTTAAAATGGATGCTTCGAATGAAATTGAAGAGAACGAAAAAATCGAAATGATTGAGCTAAGAGCTGAAAAAGCTGTCGAAGCCATTCAAAAATTATCGCCAGGCTACAGGACGGTATTTAATTTATTTGTCATTGAAGACTATTCCCACAAAGAAATTGCTGAAATGCTAGGGATTAGTGAAGGAACTTCCAAATCAAATTTGTCCAAGGCAAAAAAGAATTTAAAGCAAATATTAACTGAAGAATTCAGTAACTTAAGAGAGTAAGATGCGCAATATTGAAGATTTATTTAAGGAATCATTAAAAAACCACGAACTACCATATAACAAGGAGGCTTGGTCGAAAATGAATAAAAAACTAGATGCAAGAAATTCAGGATCCTCAAATGGATTAAAATGGATTTTAGGCGCGGCTGGTGCTGCTTTAATTGTGGCTACCTATTTATTTATGGGAACAAATGAAGTACCGGAGAAGGTTCAAGCCCAAAAAATTCAAACAGAAGAGGAAGAATCAGTTGAAACAAATAATGAAATACAGATAGAAGCAACGGAACAATCAGAAATGGAAGTTGCAAAACAACAAATCAACGAAGAACGCTCAGCTCTATCTACAATCGTTACCGATTGTTGCGATGAGGTTGTCAAAGAGCCGATCGCAAAAGAAATAAACGGAGAAACAACTTCGGAGACAGTGCTACAACAACCTGTTTACAGAGAGGTGGCCCAAAGTCCATTAGTAAGTGAAGAAGGTAAATCCTCTCTTCATTTTTCCACACCAAAAGACCATTGTTTAAATCAAGAATTTTCCTACACCAATACAAATAAGGAATTGATTTATATTGTTTCACCTCAGGAGAATATAGAAGAGATCACTGCGAATGAAACACTGGAACTAAAGCTCGAGGAAAAAGGTATATATCAAATAGGTACTTTAGACCAAGAAGAGGAATTCACAGCGGTAGTTTCGTTTATGGTCCATGAGGCGCAGAGTGTTCAACTTTCAGCAAATGACTATCTGAATTTTGAAAATGGACTACCTGAGCTTAGTGTCCAAGCATATTCAGAAAATAACTTAAGCTGGTATGTCAACAATCAAAAATCACCCAGATTAAGCAAAAAAGAAAACTTCTACTTATTTGATAAAGGAAGCTACGCCATAAAGGCAATGACTAAAGATATAAATGGATGTCATAGCTCTGATGAGGTTTCATTCTATGTAGAGAAAAACTACAACCTACTTGCAGTAAATGCTTTCACACCAAATAGCTTTGATGATCGAAATACGACATTTATGCCGTTCGCATTGACGACCAGGAATACCCCCTTCAAGATGATTATAATTGATCCATCTAATGGAGCGGTAATCTTTGAAACAACAAACGCAAGTCAAGCTTGGCAGGGTATCAACAAAAATACTGGTGAACTTGTAAAGGAAAATACTTCCTTCGTTTGGAAGGTTATTCTTCAGAACCCAGAGCCAGGTGAAAGCCCAGAATATATGGGAACGGTTGTTCGTCTCTAATTTAGGATTAGATTCTATCAAATAGGTCGAGTTTTTCGTTATTTTTGTTAGAAATAGATTCCTATTGAAATTCTTAAATTCCAATATCAAACCAAAAAAATTCGGGTATTTTCCGCGGTATTATGATGCACGTAAAGAAAAAACGAATTTAAAAAAGAAATTTTACTCAGGTGACAAGCTTAGTGAGGAGGAACGCGTAATGCTGATGCGTGAAAAAATGGAAGAGCAAAAGCAAGAAAACCGAGTCTCTAAAAATGGTGTCTATTCCCAAAACACTAGAACTCTCGTGCTTCTTTCGGTTATCATTGTGCTTGGTTATTTCCTATTGAATGGCCTAGATGAGATTGATCAGGTTATCTTCAAACTCATGCGTTAATGGATATTATTAATTTACTTTCAGAGCAGATTTCAAATCAAATTGCTGCAGGTGAGGTCATTCAACGTCCCGGATCAGTAGTTAAAGAGCTGCTCGAAAATTCGATTGATGCTGGTGCAAAATCGATTAAAGTACATATCAAAGATGCCGGAAGAACAAGTATTTTAATACAAGACAATGGAAGTGGGATGTCATCGAAGGAT
>MDSY01040177.1_pt1 | contig 32905 bp, 25 predicted proteins | sample 811131 | NCBI WGS metagenome assembly MDSY01 (sample SAMN05326643, study PRJNA326480) | marine metagenome | isolation source: seawater | place: Atlantic Ocean: South West | collected 2010 | reverse complement strand
GGGGGGGGGGGTGAGAGTGGCGGGAGCAGAGGCGGAGAAGGCATGAGGTTGAAGCTGAATACGCCTCTGCAAGTCAGTGAGTTACTCTTCCAAGCCGCGGAGGATATTCTTCAGAAGGAGCGCGATTTAGCCGTGGCGGAAGTCAAAGCGGCGACCGGTGTCGGCGACGCGATGGAAAAATACGCCGACGCGATGAGCGACGACTTCGCGGAGCAGCGGAACGCGGTGCGGAGTTGCGTTTTGAGGTCGGTGACCCGGTGTGACGAGCTGTTGGATGACACCCTACGCCTCACCAATGGCGTTGAGCTGTTCACTACGTATGTCTTGGGTAACGGCGGGTCGACAATCAGACGCGCGTATAAGCAAACTGTGTTGGGGGACGCTGAATCTGAATTAAAAACGGCGCTGGCGGAACACACGGGGTGGCTTATCCGAAACAACTCGAACCAGCTCAACGCGTACGCGGAGGCGGTCAAGGCCAGGGGGTTCGACCCGAAAGAGACGGACTTAGGGCTCGGGGACGTGATCACCGCGGAAGCGAAGGAGGAAGAGTCAGAGTTTGCACAGGAAAGGAGTTCGGCTTCCGAAGAGGACTCAGACTCGGACGAAAGATCAATCACGGAAATAGCCGCGGGCGAGGAGCCGACTTCAGACACGTCGCCTGTCGCTTCCGCGTCCGACCTCGTCCGCCGTCGCTTCTCGCAAAGCGCGGAAACCTCCGGCCTGGCGATCGCCGCTGGGTTCAACCACACCGCCGCCGCCGCGTTGCTTGAAGAGGAAATAAAAAACGCAGTGTACGCGACGGTGGGCGCCGCCGCCGGCGCGTTCCTCGTCGCCGTGTTTTTGAGCGGCTTTTTGGACTCGTTAGCCGAGGACGTGCTTGCGTTTTCGTTGACCGCAGCGGTTGGCTACGTGTCTGTGTTGAGCCTTCCCCTGAAGCGCGCGGAGACCAAAGCCAAGGTCCGAGCGGCGGCAGAGGATTTTTTGGGTGAAATCGAAAACTCCATGCGCTTCGAGTTTGAAAGAAAGACGCTAGCGGCGACGAAGCAGGTTTTGGCCACCATCGCGCCGTGGAGCAAAGCCTCTTTGGAAGCAGAAGAGGCGATCAAGGAGAACCAAGCAACGCGGGACGAGTTACAGGAAGCGCTGGATTTGCTGAAAAGGGACGTGCAGAGTCTTTGAGCGGGAGAGTTAGGGTGTTGTTGTTGAGCACCGAAGTTATTATTATTGAAAGTCGTGTGTGTCTTTTACAATCGCGTTTGTCTGTGTTAATTTTGTGTCGTTGTCTATTTCACGTCGTCTCATTCAAGCCACTCAGGGTAACTACGCATTCTCGACGTACCCGAGTCCCGCCGCCGCATCGCGTGTCAAACTGTCCCAAGTTCGCCGGCGCCCACCTCAGCAACTCGAGGTGTCCATACCTCACCGCACCCATGCACGTATCCTCGTCCCACTGGCACCCGTTCGTGTGCGCCCACTGTAGCAACTCGAGGTGTCCGCCCGCAGCAGCGAACGCACACGTGTCTGCGTTCCATGGGCACCCGTTCACGCGTAACCATCCTACCACCGCGTGGTTTCCGAGCATCGCCGCATGCATGAAGGTCATTTCGTCCCACGGGCACCCATTCGCCGCGCAGCCACTTCAGCACCTCAAGCTGTCCATTCCTCGCAGCTACAGCGCAGAGAATTTCTTTCCGCTCCAGACGACCTCGCGAATGCAGATGCTTCAGCGTGCTTAAGTATCCGAGCATCGCAGCATCCTCCTCACTCACCTCCTTTATCTCACGCACTGTCGCCGCCACCGCGTCGCGCATAGCACGACTCATTGCCCGAACCCGTGCGAGGTCTATCGGATCGGGGAGCTTGCCGAGGATCTGAACAATCAGGACGTCTTGGTGAAGGCTTAGAATCGGTGTTGGCGCGTCGGTCTGTTGCGTCCCGGCCTCGGGCGCTGCGCGCGCGCTTCGCAGCATCAGATTAAGAAGGCATGTCGCGCCTCGCGTTGTGGCTCGAGCGAGATCTGCACGAGGGCGTTCAGATCTCGCGAAGTCGTTGTCCGTTTCCTCGGACGTTACGACGTTCTTAAAATTCTTGGTTCTTGAGAAATCTGCCACGTGGACGAAGTCGTGGCTTTTCCCGCCCGTTTTCGCCGCGTGGAAGAACGCGCGAATGCACGCCGGCACACGCTGAGGCGCACGCCACGCGCGTCACACACGCTCACCAACCCCCCACTCCCCTTCTCACCTAACAGGTACCGTCCCGACCCCCCACGGGTCCTACACGCCACGTGAATGCTCGCTGCTTCGCGTCGAGTATCGAAGCAGGGTTTCTGCTGGTTCACTCAGGGGGCTACGCGCCCCCTTCACGCCTCACCGCGGCGCATCTCCGCCTCAGCATCCGCCTCTGGTTTCGATCTGGGGCGCGTGCCGATCGCGGACGAGGGTATCCCCTCGTACGTCGAGCGTGACCTCGCGCGTAACGTGCGCCGGGGCATCGCCGCGGGGGAAGAGGCTCGCCCTTGTGCACCCGCGCTCGCGCCAAAAATGGTGGAGCTGCCACGGCACGGGTCTCTGGACCCCGACCATCCCACCGCCGCGCTTGACGTGCACGTCGCCAACCACGACCCCACCGCCCACGGTTTCGGAATACACGCCGCTGGAGCGCACACCATGACCGCTGTGCGCGAATCCCTGGTCCCCGTGGCTGCGACATCGCCATCCCCCGCCGCCCCAATATCCACCTCCTCTTCACCTTCAAAAAAGTCAACATCTTTGACTGAAAAGCAACCGGCGTTGTCCTCCTCCGAGCAGAACGACGCCAATGCCTCCCCCCCCTCTGATGACAAGAAGCTGTACCACTTTGAAATCAAAGGCGCGGAGGCGAAGAAGGAGTTCGACCGGACTTTGATCAAGTGCATGTGCCACGAGGTTGCCGCCGCCGCGGCCGAACGCGCGCGCGCTATTTTCGGCAAAGCGCGCGTCGCGATGAAGGACGACCCGACACCTCGCGAAAGCGAAAGCGCGCGGAGCGAGTACGTCGCGGATGACTTTTGTGTGTTTTCGCACACCGTGATGCGGGACATTCTGGATGCTAAGCACGCCAAGCACACGTTCTGGGGTAGCACACACTGGTGCGCCTCGGACGAGTACATCTCCAAGGCCGTAAGGCAGATGACCAAAGCCAACGTCGGCGCATTGCTCGTGATGGATCGCGTTTCGTTGGACCGGGATTCGGACGACGTCATCACGGAGGAGGAGTTACGCGCGGCGCCTGAATCGGGCGCGATCAAGGGAATCATCTCGGAAAGAGACTACCTACGAGCGGTTTCCAACGACGACATCAAAGAGACCACGCTGGTGGATGAGATCATGATCGATTTTGATTCAAATCCCGAGCTGTTAATTTCAGTCACCCCGGAGTGCAGCGTCTTGGCGGCGATGCAAATCATGACCGAGCACCGGATCCGACACATCCCGTGCATCAGCGCGGCGCGAGGCACGCGCGGGGCCAAGATGGAGGGCATGATCACAATAGGAGACGTCGTCAAAGCCCTGATCTCCGAAGAGAGGGAAGAGGTTGCGCTGTGCCACGACTACATCCAAGGTGCGTACTCGTAAGAAGGGGAAGTGATTGCGAAGTGAAAATACGCCGAGCTCGCCCTTTGGGATACGAAAAAATCTCGCGCGTATAGAAAGACGTTTATGCCCGTTTACTGTTTAACCCCAAAAGCGTTGACCGCGAGTGTGTTGACCGCTATTCAGCGAGTCGATCGTGCGCGAGAGAAAACACCTACCCTTGTGATAACAAGAAAGAAGAAAAGCCTATCGATAGTAACGCTTCTCATCAAAACAATCCTCTCAAAAAATCCTTCACCTCTTACGCTTTCATAAGCATCACCACGGTGTGGCACGCAATGCTTCTGTTCTCCCCCAGCGAGTCCACCTTCTCGTGCGTCTTCGCCTTGACGTTCACCACGGACTCGTCGCACCCTAACATCTTACACAAATTAGCCTTGATCGCGGGTTTGTGCGGCGAGATTTTCGGGCGTTGCGCGATTATCGTGCAGTCGATGTTTCCGATTTCGTACCCCTCCTCTCGCATCAAACGGCACGCCTCGGCGACGAACACATCGGAGGTGCACCCTTTCCACTTTGGGTCGTTGTCGGGAAACAGTTGGCCGATGTCTGGTAACCCAAGGGCGCCGGTGATCGCGTCCACTACGCAGTGGAGCAACACGTCACCGTCCGAATGCGCCACGCACCCGCGGTCGTGCTCGATCTCAACCCCGCCCAGAATCAGCTTCAGCTCGGGCATCTCGGTCAGGAGTTCCAGGCGGTGCAGGTCGAAGCCGTGGCCCACCCTGAACGGGAGCTGGATCTTCGCCGCGTTGGCGCGGACAGCTAAGCGCGATTTCGTGGACTGACGGGTCACGCGCGATGGGGTGAACCTAGGGGCGGACGCCATCTGGGCGACAGCGGAGGAGGACATTACGTGCGATTGGAGGTGCCTTTTGTTGAGCGATAAGATAAACGCGACGGGGTGACGCGCGTCTGTGGTCCTACGGGGAAGCCGTGAGGAAGACGGGGAGACGAAGAGGTCTCGACAAAGCGACGTGCGGGCGCGTCGAAAGTGAGGTCGGAAGGGGAGCCGACGACGTGCTTTAGGGATAGTTTTGGGTGAGGGTGGTGGCTCGAGGAACTTCGCCAAGTGTCCAGCAGATCGCGAATCTCTGCCGAAGAAATCAAGCTTTCTTTCTCTGCACTGAAATCAAGAGTTTCCCGCGTGGCTGATCTGGCATTTTTGCTCATTTTTCACGCTCTTGAGTTATAGACAGTCGAAAAAAGGGTCAAACCTGAAACGGATTTCCGGCGACCGGCGCCCTTCCGGAAGCGAGAAATTAAAAGTGTGTCATTCTCCCCACACACCTCCAAGCGCGTCCCCACGTCCTCACCAACTTCCGAGTTCTTCCGAGACTCACCTCGCGCATCCCCTCGACACGCACCTCGCTTCGTAACCGAACCTCGCGTTACCCACCGCCACCCCACTACTCTCCTCGGCCCGACGAAACCATGGCTACTCTGTGCGCGACCCCCGTTGTCGCCCTCCGCAGCGCCCCCCGCGTCTCACGCGCCAAGGGCCGCGCCTCCCTCAAGTGCAACGCCTCCAAGGGCATCGCCGGCGACGGCAGAGTCAAAATCTGCACCTCGAAGGGCGAGTTCGACGACGTCAACGCCGCCGCGGGAGACAACCTGGTACGTGATCCACCCCATTCGGTGCAGTGACACACGAGAGAAAAGAAGCGCAAAACTCAAGTCGCGCGCCAGGCTGGATAAGAAACAGTCAGCATGAGATTTTTTGACAGAGTTTTTGGTTTTTGGCAATCACCATGACTGACACGCACCACCCCCACCCAACAGGTTGCTGTCCAGATTTCCACCAAAACCTGCGGCCCGTGCAAGGTTGTGTACCCCCACTTCGCGGCGCTGTCCGAGGAGCTGACCGACGTGAGCTTCGTGAAGATCATGGGCGACCACGACGCGGACACGCGCGCGTTAATGAAGGAATGGGGCGTGCGCGTCGTGCCGCTGTTCATGCTCTTCAGGAACGGCGAAAAAGTTACTGAGTGGTCTGGGGCGAAGCCCGACGTGCTGCGGGAGAACGTGCTGGAAGGGTGCACGGAGTCGGAGAAAGCCTCAGTGGTGTCCGCGTAAGTTGAGGAGGTTGCATTGAATAACAGCTTGGAGTCGAAGAGAGACAAATATGTGAAAAATCGATTTCAATCTCATTTAATCTCATTTCAACCCTCACCCCTACCCTATATCCTGGGCGGCACTCGTATTACAACCTAGTGGGTACGTTTTCCTTCTTCATGTGCTCCTTGACTTCGGATATGGCAACCTCTTCCCTGTGAAAGATCCCAGCGGCCAACGCGGCGGAGCAGTTCGTAGCTTCGAACACGTCTGTGAAGTGGGAAGGTTTTCCGGCGCCGCTACTCGCGATTACGGGAATCCCAGCCGCATCTGATACCAGCCCCACGAGCTCGTGGTCAAACCCGTTCCCCTGGCCGTCTTCGTCGATGCAATTCAACAAAATTTCACCCGCGCCGAGGTCCTCCATCGCCACGGCGAGCTCGTACGCACCGATATCCCGCCCCTCCCGGCCGCCCTTCACCGTGCACTGCCACCAGCAATGCGTTTCCCCATTCGGTCCTTTCTTTTTTTTGGATTCGATGCACTTGTTTTTCGTTTCTTTTGGATCCTTCACCCAAACCCTTCTCGGGTCGATGGAAATGACAACCGCCTGCGCGCCGTACCGCTCCGAGATCTGCTCCACGGAAGTTTGGCCGTCTTTCTTTTTGTCGTTTTCATAGTAGTTCTCGGCGACGTACACGGCATCAGACCCGATACTAATTTTATCCGCCCCCGATGAAAAATAAGCGGACGCCACTTCCAATGATGTATAGGATTTCCCGTTCGAATCCGTAAAGTCCCGAATGCCTCCCCCCACCGTAAGGGGCACGAAAACGGTTTCCGAAGACCGTTTTAAAACTTCCAACATGGGGGCATCTGTTAAAGGCAGATCTCTGTACCCAGTGATGTTCAGAAACGCGACTTCGTCGGCGCCTTGTTCGTAGTACTTTTTGGCGAGCTCGACGGGTTTTCCTAAGTTGCGAACGTCGCCGCCGTCGTCTTTTTCCCGGACGTCGTACGAGTCGCCTTTCGTCACGACTAAGTCGCCGTTGTCGTTTGATCGAACGTCTAAGCATGCGATTACTCGTCGTGCGAGCCCGACGTCAGTGCCTGCCGCTGTTGACTTGACCAACTCATCATCCGACTCGGCGATGTTGCCTTCCAGAAAGTTTTTGAAAATCCCCACGCCCCTCGCGCCGCTTTTTTCAGGGTGGAACTGGCACGCGCACACCTCGTTTTTCTGCACCGCCGCGACGAACTCGCCTCCGTAGTCGCATGTGGCGAGAATCCAGTCGGAATTGGCGGGCTCGGGGGTGGCTCGGAAGGAGTGCACGAAGTAAAGGCGGTCGTTTGGGGGCACATCCGAAAGCAATCCTGTGTTCTTTTTTACGTCCAAGGTGTTCCATCCGATGTGGGGAACAATGAGGTCGTCCCCTACAAACTTCCTCACCGTCCCGGGGATGATTCCCAAGCCCTCCACCCCCCCGCTCTCTTCGCTCCCGTCGAACAACAGCTGTAGCCCCAAGCACACGCCCATGAACGGCTTGCCGCTCGCGCAGTACTCCTTTAGCGGATCGATTAAATCGCGCTCGCGCAGGATATCCATCGCGCTGCCGTACGCGCCGACGCCGGGGAAGATCAGCTTGTCGGCTTTGGAAATCTCGTCAGCCGTGGTGACGTCCTTCACCGTGAATCCGAGTTTGATAATAGCGTTGCGCACGCTACGCACGTTGCCGGCGCCGTAGTCAAGGAGAGTCACCTCGCCCTTGGACGCCGCGGCGAATGTAGTCATCGGGCCCTTTCGCGAACTCGCACGGCGAACTGCGCGGCGAGTGGAACCCGCGGGCGTCTCGATCCGCGGCGCGAGGAAACTGCTCGAGGCAGCCGACATCGCCATCGTGCGCGACGGAAAGGGAAGCGGAGTTCCGAGAGACGCGCGACGCGACTGAGAGGGGCACGCCTGCAGACGGACGATATCGGCCAAAACCCTGAAACCCGAACGAAACCCGCGTGTCGTTCGCGATGGTTTCTTGGATGGAGCCGTTTCTGTCTTGGCCATCGGACACCTTGTGCCGCGCCGGGCGGCCGACGCTGGTCGTCGTCGACCGTCACCCCCCGCCATGGACTTCGGCACGATGCTTGAGGGTTTCAGGTTCGGCGCGCCTGGTTCGCCGTCGCCTCTTAAGCGCGCCAAGACGGCCCTGAAACCAACGCTCGCGACGAAAACCGAAGATGATGCGCTGTCGTGGTACGTCTCTGATTCCGAGGAGGATGACGTTGTGGGCACTGACGACGGCACTGATGCGGGCACTTCCAAAGGGACACCCAAAACAGTACATGTTGATATGCAGCCGCACGTCAAGGAACAAAACGCCAAGGTCGAGAAGGACGAACGCAAGGCATCTGGCAAGGCTGTTGAAGATGAGAAAAGAAAAGAAGATGGCACCGACGAGCGCGAAGAAATTAAAGATTATCAATTGACGTACGGCGATTGCGTGGACGTGGACGAGGTTTTTATGCGCGCCACTGGCACGACAAATAAACTCGCGAGCACATCAACCTCGTCAAATTATTTCTTCCTCCCTAAAGGCCACCCTGGACGGCCGCCGGATCCGCCCCCCGATGAGTGGAAAGAAGTCTTGACGATAATAAAAAGCCACCGTTCTCAACAAGCACCCGCCCCCGTGGACGCCTTCCACGATTTCCTCCTCTCGCTACAAAACAAACCGGATGCGCACTTTCAAGCGCTAGTCGCATCGTTACTATCAGTGCAGTGCAGAGACTCAGTAGCCATGCTGGCGACGAAAAAACTAAGGGAAAGCCTGGGCGGCGAGATCACCGTGCGAGCAGTTTACGAAACGTCAATTGAGGAAATCGCGGAATCAATAAGCACGTGCAACTTCAAAAACTCGAAAGCGCGGTACGTTAAACGGTGTGCGGGTATGGTCAAACTACGCTTCAAAAACAAAGTACCTTGCACCATATCCGAATTAGAAAAACTCCCCGGTGTCGGTCCGAAACTCGCCAGACTGGTGAATTCCGTAGCGTTTGGTGATGATACGGGCGGAGTGGTAGTCGATACGCACGTCAGGCGAGTAGCATCTCGATTAGGGTGGACCGACTCTGTCACAAAAACATCCGCGGAAAAGACCCGAATAAGGCTTCAAGAGTTCCTTCCGCAGGAAGAGTGGAGTGACACCACGTTGGTGTTAATAGGGTTCGGGCAAGTAACTTGTTTGCCTCGAACGCCGAAGTGCGCAGAGTGTCCCGTTAACGAGAAGTGTCCCTCGAGGATTGATAAATGTGAAAAAGAAAAAAAGGATTATCAACTTCCGGACGTTGAAGACTTATAGCACAGGGTATTTAGTCATACTATGAAATAAGTGATTCATATATCCTACAATAAGGCTATTCGTAACGCTATACCACGTACTCCTATTACTTTTTATTCTTCGACACCGACTTGGATTGGAACGGGTTCCTCTTTGAGGAATTAGATTTTGGCTTACTTTTCCCGAAACCCTTCTCGTTCTTCTCTTTCCTTCGCGCATGTTTCGAGATTTTACCGCGGTCGTACTCCTCGTCCACGTCATCGTACATTCTGCGTCGTTTGAAGGAGTCTCGGCCGGGGTTTTCTTTTGCATCGTGACGTTTCGTATTTTTCTTGTCGTCCTCGTCCTCATCCCATCCGCTTTTGTCACCCCTTCCAACGACGTTGGCATTCCGCGCCTCGCGGTTGAGCCACTTCTTGACGCTCTTCGTGTCACTCGGTTGGCGAGGTTGAACGACAGACGCTCTCTTCTTCACGGGCACGAAACCCTTTACCTCCTTTTCAGCCGTGTCAACCGTTTTCTCAGCCGATTTCTCCGCCCTCCGCGCCGCGCGCGTCTTCACGGGCGACGCGATTTTTCGCTTCATGCGCTTCGACATCAACCGTAACCGCGCCGAGTCCCGCGAGGACAGTAACTTGCCGCCGCGGTGGGTAGGGGACTTTAACGAGCCGTGTTCGGATGTGGAAGGCGAGCCGGGAGTGTCATCATCGTCACGAGTACTTCGAGTTGTCTTTTCAGTTTTGGCTTTCTTGGCTGATTTCGTCTCCGTCTTCGCCGACGACACGAGTTTCTCCTGGGTTTTTCTCGTCTCCAAAGCCTTCTCCTCCTCCTCTCCCCGCTTCGCAGCCAGCTCCTGGTTCGCTTTTTGCATAGTCGCTCGAGTTGCGTTCGCTGCCTGTTCAGCAGCAGCAGCAGGTTTATCGTTCTTGCTCTTTCTATCACCCGCCCCCCCGTCCAGCCCGGTCCCGACTTTCGCGTAGAAAAGTAAGTACGCGCGTTGCTTGAGCGCGACGTTTTCTGAACACTGCGTGACGGTTTCGTCGTCCATCTCGTACCACAACCCAGTGGCGCCTTTGACGTAGCAGTAGTAGTGACCGGAGTGCATGCTGCTGCCGCTGTGCACCACCACGCCGAACAAAGCGTATTTATTGGAAATTGAATCGTCATTACTCGAGACTCTCTCCATACTTTTAGTTCCTTTTCCTTTTCCTTCCTGTTTCGCTCCCGAGGTCGCGCACCCAAGGTCCAGCTCCAAGGGGTACTCCACCATCTGGTTCAGCTTCCCCCGTCCAAACGGAACGTACTCGAACCGCTTTAGTTGGATGGTGAGGATCAGCGGTGATACGTCTACTGTAAATTGCTTCGTCGCGCGGGTCATGTGCGGCTTCCCAGGGCCCATTTCGCACTTGTACTTGTTCTGTCCGTCAAGAACTTCAACGCGCACGTACGATTTCAACGCGTTGGCGACGGATTTGGATTTAGCGATGTCTAACGACAAATCCATAAACCCGTCGTACTTGTCGCTGTGCCGTGTACACGTCTGGCAAGTCACCCGTGACCTTAACTTGCCCCCGAAAACCTGCCACACGAAGCTCGTCTCACTCCGCGCGCTCCCCTCCTTCGCCTTTGGCTTTGAAACGTCGCAAATCTTCTTGTGCATCGCGTCCAGCAAACACCGCGCAAACTCGTGAGCGTCCTCCTGTCGCCCCTTTCGAAAGGTTTTTGAAAGCGCCCTTAAGTTCTTGACGAGCCCGATCGGCGCGATAGCTCCGTTACCCCCGTTCAACGCCCGGCAGATGTGCTCGCCCATTTCATAAACGGGGTTGAACCCGCCACTTCCTGATTTTGATTTACCCGACCCGTATTTCTTGTGCTCGCCGTTCAGACAGAAACTCGCCAGCGGCGGCGTGTGCGTCAAGCACTGCGTCACCGCGTTCAGGAAACACGTGTTGCCCAGGTTTGCTAATCCGCTGCCGACCTTGCGCACAGCAGGCCACTGCATGTGGATTTGCGTTCGGGGGTACAGGGGGTCACTCACGAGGTTTGATTGCGAATCAACCGCATCAGTGGAATCCCTTCCCTTTGCCAAATTCGAACCGGCTTTCGTCCCTTCGCCGGCTCCTGCTCCTTTGGGGTCCAGCACGATCATGCGCTTCTGGGCTTCCTGGGAGACCAAAGGGGGGTCCGCGCGTCTGAATGGGGTGGGGTGGAGGGGGTAACATGGCATGCAAGGAGGAATGGAGAAGGTCAGAGGCATGGTCTGTGGAGATCGATCGGTGGCACGAAGTTAGTCGGCGCGCCGGCGCCGTCGGCGGAATGTTTCTGTTGCGTTCCCCGCGTCTGGCCGTGTCGTGTGACTAAATGCCCATAGCCCCGATACGTCACCACTAAAATCGCGTACCTTGCTCGCACGAAATGCAGCCGACGCAGGGGCGGCTCGACGTCGCGCTCCAGCGGCGCGAACGGAGAGGGCGTGGACCGCTTGCCCATCGTTCGATGTCGGCCGTCCACGAGATTTCGATTCGAACCCGACTTCAATCAATCCCCAATCCCAATCCCAATCCGAATCCGACCAGGGTTCACTTCGGCTGGTGGGACTTGGATGTGTTTTTCCTGATGTCCTCACGGCACGCCCGCGCGCGATCCCAACTCGACGGAGCCGACTCGCGCGCGCGTCGTTCTTGGCAGAACAGGGCGTGCCACAGGCCTCGTCATCCGGGAAGAGAATAGAATCATCACGATTAAAAACTCGGTCGAACGTATTTTCGGCGTGTACTAAAAGTTGACAAACGAGACTTGCGCGGTGCAGTAGTCTTGCGCACCGCTCACATGTCGTCCCCCTCCCCCGAGACCGACGCTTCTGTTCGCGATGCGACAAGAGACGCGTCCACCATGGATGCGTCTTCTTTAAAGTCACAGGCACACTCCCAATTCATCGTAAACTCGTCCAAAGATCGCGACACGATCGAGTACGTGTTGACTGAGCATTTGCGCATGAGCGGTGTTTATTGGGGACTCACTGCGTTGGATTTGATAGGTCATCTAGACAAAATGGACACCGAGCCTATCCTGAAATGGCTTCAACGATGTAAGCACCCGAACGGTGGGTACGGAGGCTCCGAAGGGCACGACCCGCACGTGTTGTACACCTTGAGTGCGGTGCAAATCTGTGCTCTTTTAGATCGATTGGATCTAATCGACGTCGACGAAGTAGCGAGTTATGTGAAAGCTTTGCAGAACAAAAACGACGGCTCCTTCTCCGGAGACGTGTGGGGTGAAACGGACACGAGGTTCACGTATTGCGCAGTATCAATCTGCAAGTTGATAGGGAGAACCGACGCCATCGACACAAAGCTCGCGGCGGAATACATTATTAAATGCAAAAACTTTGACGGCGGCTTTGGTTGTGAACCCGGCGGCGAGTCACACGCCGGGCAGATCTTCACGTGTGTAGGCGCGTTGGCGTTATTGGGTAGAGTAGACGCGGTCGACCACGACCTTTTAGGCTGGTGGCTGTGTGAACGCCAAGTCAAAGCGGGGGGGTTGAATGGAAGGCCGGAGAAACTGCCGGACGTGTGTTACAGTTGGTGGGTGCTGTCCAGTCTATCTATTTTAAAGCGAATACACTGGATCGATCAGAACGCGTTGGCGCAGTTCATCGTTCGGTGCCAAGACCCGGAGAAGGGCGGCATATCCGACCGTCCAAACGACGAACCGGATGTGTACCACACGTTTTTCGGAATCGCGGGGCTTTCGCTGATGCGGTTTCCGGGGCTGAAGGAAATAGACCCAGTCTTCGCGTTGCCGGTTTACGTGGTGGAGCGGATGGGGCTTTTGTAGCGACGGGTTAGGTTTTATAGGTAGAGAATGTGGACGTGGTTTTGATGTACTCGTCGTACTTGTCTGTTCAATCGTCTTTACTCGCTCATCGCTACACGTCTGCGGGGTCGTCAAAACACTCAGGTCTGAAAATGTGCGCGACGACGAGGTGATTGGGAAGGCCGGGGAGGGCCTCGCCTGGGACGGACTGGTGGGTATCTGTCACGATATGACCCAACGCGAGAGTATCAGCGTCGTGCGTTGCGTCGACAGACAACGTGAAGGGTGTCGTGTGCGTCTCGTTGTGCGTCGAGGCTTCCCAGAAAAGCGTTAGTGAAAGAGAAGAAATGCACTCCACCCGATTTCAGTAGATAAAATCAGATGTCTACTACCGCCTAACTAAATACCCTCATTATTCCTGATCCAAGTCCACCTCCACATCCCCCGGAACCCAGTCCGGGTTAGGCGCCTGGAACGACCAACTCGGCCCGTCGTACTTGGCGCAGTGAAGAAACAACCGCTCCAAGTCCTCGACGCGCGTTTGCGAGCCGGAGGATTCGTCGGCGTTTGTGTTTTTTCTTGTTTTTTCTTCACATCCAACCTCCTCCCCGAAATCGTTCGCGCCGTGCGCCATCATCGGACAGTGCGGACACAAAGGCCACGGTGAAGGTGATGAAGGTGAAGTTTCTTGAAGACTACCAGTTCCTACGTCCCCAAGACTTTCCGATTTCGCTTGACTCATCGTCAACTCGCGGCACGTCTGCAGTTGCTTTTTAATTCGTTCCAAGTCATCCACGTGCACCCCCCCGTACTTCAAGTCGTTCGCGATCGGATGTCCAAGCAACTGCAGGTGTACCCGGATCTGGTGCGTCCGGCCCGTCAACGGCTCGCACAGCACCAACGCTGTGTTGGTTGGAAGAGTTTTAGAAATTTGGACACACGGAGTTTTGACGTCCGGATTTTTATCGCCGCTGCGAGTTTTTTCATCTGAATCAACCGCCACGGCGAGGAGCGTGAACTTTGTCTCCGCGATTTTCGCGTCTGGAATATTCTTATCGGGAGTACTGCACGTCGCGATCCTCGCCCGGGGGTCGTACTTAACACCGGCGGAGACTGTAGTGGAATTATTTAACTTCGATTGGAACGTCTCGAAAACGCTCTTCCCGTTCGTGGAAACCACCGCTAGGTATTTCTTTTTCACATATTGTCCCTCCACTTCTTGTCGCAGTTTATTAGCCGCTTCCTTATTCCTAGCCAATAACAACAAGCCGGATACGTTTTTATCCAACCTGTGTATAGGTAGCAATCGCCCTAAATCCGGCCTTTGCGCCGCTAATATCCCCAAAACGGTGTTCTTCCGGTACTGCCCGGTCGGGTGCACCGGAACGGTCGCCGGTTTACACACGGCAACCATGGTGTCCGTCACGCTTAATACAATAACAGGATCGCGTAAAGTGGGAGGCTCGTGCCGGTGCAGCGCGTGCCTCAAACGCTCACCCGCGTGTAATATCCGTAAAGGCTCGGTTGGTATGGGTTCGGAAGGTTGGTCGGAAGGTTTCGCAGTAGGTACGGGTTGTATACCAGACTGTTTGCTCTGTGCCGGTCGTTCAATCGTTTCGTCAATTTTTCGTTTTTTGTTTTTATTTTTCGAACCTCCGTTATTCGCCGGCGTCACCTTCTCCACTCTTAGTAACCCTTGTCCATGCGCAGCTTCATAGTAACTTTTCGGCCTGTTCGGAAACTCTCGAATAAACAACTCAACAATTGTCACGCCCTCCTGTCTCTTTTTGACGTGACACACGAAGTCAAACGCGTACGGTTGGACGAAGCGAACGCCGTTGGTGAAATAAAAATCATCTTCAGAAGGGGGGGCGTCGAATAAATCGCCATCCTCCATGTCTACTCCCTTCCCTTGCGGTACTCCTCCAGTTGTTCTTCGTACACGGTCCAGACACAAAACTTACACTGTGGTATTGACTGGCAACAGTCTTCTGGTCCTGGGATTTGCGGTTCGGTAAGGACTCGGTTGCTACAGGAACAGAACCTTCTATTGCACACAGAACACACTGGCGGGGGGGGTGGCCTTTCGTCGTGCCGTCCGATTCGGGAGCCGTCGCCGCGGGAAGGGCCGCCCGTGCCGCTCCACGCGTGACGCACAGATGTTGGAAATAAACGAGCCGATAACACAACACTTGAGCTGTGGAAGTTGTGCGTTGCACGGCGTATCACCCCCCGCGCCCCGCGCATCGCCGCGCGACCGAAGAGTGTCTTGAACTCACTTTGAATCGCTTTTTGGCGTAGTCGACGGAAATCCCGAAACTTTCGTCGATGAAGGGTTCCGACGTCTCGACGCGTCGCGAAGCACACACCGCGTGGCACGTCTCACCAGTTGTCGCGCGTGTTCCGACCGCTTCGTGACATCTGCGATACGCCCTACGAAACGTACCACACTAAACCCTCACACGATGTCCGCCAGCGCCGCGCGAAGACGCGTGACCGATCTGTCATCTCAAATCAGTAAAAGCCCCGATGACATCAAAGCGTACAAAGCCGACATCAAGTCGTGCAGACGCGAGCTCCGGAAACTCATCGACACCGTGAACTGCCACCCGATTTTAGTGCGTCTTTCGTGGCACGACGCCGGGACATATGATAATTCGGTAACACAATGGCCAACCTGCGGAGGCGCGAACGGATCGATTCGATTCGATATCGAACAAAACCACGGGGCGAACGCAGGGTTGAGAAAAGCGCTGACTTATTTATCGCCGCTAAAACAAAAGTTCACGCGACTAAGCTGGGCGGATATCATCCAGCTCGGGGGCGCGACCGCGATTGAGCAGGCGGGAGGGCCCATCATACCCATGCGGTACGGGCGCGCTGACATTTCAAGTCCAGAAAAGTGTCCAAAAGAAGGCAATTTACCCGACGCGGAACCGCCGTTTGGTGACGGCGCGGCGAACGCTTCAAAACACCTTCGAAACGTTTTCAACCGCATGGGCTTCGGGGACGAAGAGATCGTCGCGCTGAGTGGGGCGCACACCATAGGACGCGCGTTCTCGGAACGAAGTGGGACCACGACGAATGGGATAGGAGTGAAGAAAGCCACCAAGTACACAGGGGGGTGTCCCGTGATGAAGGGTAACGCATCGTTGGGAAATAACGCCTCCGGGTGTCCCTTCGCTCGTCGCGACAACAAAGAGGGCTTCGGCATGCCTGGCGGCCGCTCCTGGACCAGGCGGTGGCTGACGTTTGACAATTCGTATTTCAAGCGGGAATACGTAACAGAACCGAATGACCTTCTGTGGCTCTCCACCGATAAAGCGTTGCACGAAGATGGGGGGTTCAAACCTTGGTTCGATCTCTTCGCGGCGGATGAGGACAAATTCTTTCTCTCCTTCGCAAAAGCGTTCGCGAAACTCTCGGAACGCGGCGCGCGGTTTATGCCCAGTCAGGGGATCGAGGCGTAAGGGTAGTTAGTCTTACGGTTCAATGAAAGAAAAAGATGTCTTCTTTACCTGATAGTCTATCCAGTCTACCCTAAAAGAACGGCAACATCGACAGCAATCGAGCCAGTCCCGCGAACACCCCGTCCTCGCCCAGCATCTCGCCCATGTCAACCTCTGTTTCGATGAAAACCTCCCCTCCCGTTTTTGTAACAAAGTTTGTGACCCAGAACGTCACGGTGATGGACGCGACGGTAAGCGCTGATATGAGATCCACCTTCCCAACGTCCACCCCCGCTGTGTCTTCCTCCTGACACTCCCCCATCGTCGCGACGTGCTCTTGCTCGTCGTCCCTGATCGCTACGAACACGTCGTACAACGACTTTACTTTCGGGCGTCGTATTTTATCCAGCGGGCGCGCTGACTGAAACGCGTCGAAGAGGTACAAATCGTCCGACCCCCAGTACGCCTTCGCTACTCTTGGTGCTGGCAATTTTCTTAAAATTTCTTTATTTTCATCCGCGAACTGGCCGTACGTATCCACCGCGTGCGCCTCGATCAGCTCAGAGAAGTTATACGCCAACGTGGGGGAGGCGAGCCAGGTGAAGCACAGTAGGAAGAAATACGCAAGCGCGGCGTGCTGCGCTAGAAATCGATCGCGCCAGCTCCGATCGCCCCCAAGACTCTCCATCACCAACAGGTGCTGATACTCGTTCCACTGTTCTGCGAAGTGTACGCGTTGTAACTCACTACCTCTTCTCCACCACCCTAGAAGCTCATACAGAGTCAGCATCGCGTTGTACGAAAAGTAGGGCATGCGCGCGACTGACTCTAGGAACCAAAATCGCTGCACCGGTTTGTTTTCGGGAAACAGCGCGTCCAGTAATCCGCAAAGCACCAAATAAGGTCCTTTAATCACCCACGGCGCGTCCACTTGCGTTCGGTTCCGTTCGCGTTCCCAAATCGCGTCGTTTGAAAGGGTTAGGGTTTCTAACTCGTCCCGTAAAGCGGACATGGCTTCGATATCGCTCTCGGTGATCGCGGACGCGCCGTCGTCTAAACTGGCTAAAATCTGGTCGTCCAGCGCTTCGGTTTTCTTGAAATATTTAATCATCTCCTGGAGCTCGCGCGTGAAGTTTTGACTTGATATCTTCAGCACGTTATTCGGCGCCGTGGGCGGCCGTGTTTTGCTCGCGTCGATGTACACCCCTGTTTTGCTTTGGATGTACCCGTACTCACAACGCACCCTGGCGAACGGCGAGGCGTTTAACACGGCGTCGGCGGAGCTGTCGTCCAGGGATTGCGTTGGAGAGTTTTCCTTCTCTCTTTGCTCAACTAGTCGCGCTAACCTCTCTCGTGCTTCCTTAGCCTTGATGTCCGCATCGAGCACGGATTGTTCAAGCGCATCCAGTTCGGGGTCCTCCTTCTGGAGCTCCTTGGTGAGCGAAGGGGGGCGTGGGTTTGAGTCTTCGGGTGAAGCGTTTACACGAACGACACCGCGGGGGGTGCGCTTTTTGTCTCGGAAGGCACCCATCGGCTTTTCCGTCGTGCGTCGCGACGCGAGGGAACACCGCGCACGCGTTTGGGGGGTGAAGACAATGTGGTTCAGAACAAGGGATGACATCGTGTGCGGGTGTGGAGGCGAAGCACGGGCGGGGCGCAGCCCGCGATCCGACGGGTGCCGCGGCGTGCCCTGTTGGTGCTGGTATGAGTGACGCCACGTGGCGACAGGGCGTTTCACGCGTTTTCGTTTTCTAAAATCTGGGAAAGAACGAAATGAAAACGTCCTCATAGCTACTCCGCTCTTCTCGGGCGAGCGCATATCGTGACGCGGGGAGCGTGAAAAGACGTAGCGTGGACGAAGGGGAGCTAGTTGCGACGGTCGAGTGAGAGTAATGACATGGCATGTGAAGCGGTGCAGGCACGGGAGGCAGAAACACCAGTGCAAGGAGTGCGACCCTTGCCCGCACGGGAAGATAAAACACAGGTGCAAGGACTGCAAGCCCTGTCCGAACGGCAAGCATATACACAGCTGCGTGGCGTGCACCCCCTGCCCTCACGGCATGCTGAAAAGAAAGTGCATGGTGTGCACAGGTTGCCCCCACGGAAAGCGGAAATACGACTCCGCAGCGTGCAAAGCGGCACGCACGGACCCGCCGAGTTCGAAGCGGGTCAAGCGCGAGCCAGAGGGTTCACCGGAGATCAAGCAGGAACCCGAGATCAAGCAGGAACCCGAGATCAAGCAAGAGCCCGAGATCAAGCAAGAGCCCGAGCCGTTCATAATCCGCGGCTTTTTCGGCATCGGCGATTAGGACAAACGGTACACATCGGTTGTGTAAAAAGACATGAAGCATAACAAACTAAGCGCTCTTCTAAATTTTCACCTGCTCCCTCTCCCCCAGCGCTTCCCACGTCGCCCCAGTCATGCTTTTCGATATTTTCCACAGCCGCTCGGCTTGATCGGAGTCGTAGCTATACTTACTTGACTCCGCGATTTCGTGAACCCCTTTGGGTCCTAATGGGTTCCCCTTCGGCCCGCTCTTCTCCGCAACGTACTTGCCTGAAACGTTTTCAAACTTTTCACCAATTGCGAGTTCAATCTGACCCCGGGCGCCTTCCTCCGGAGTGATTAGACTGCCCATCTCCTTCAAAGTGGGATAAAAATTAAGCGACAACGACCTCGGCAACTCCGTGTCCACGATGCCAGGGTGCACCGCGTTGACGTCGACTCGCAACCCGTTGCCTCCGAAGTTACGCAAACGCTTGTGAAGCTCGTACGTGAAGTATAGGTTGGCGAGTTTCGTTCTGCCGTACGTCAGCCACCCGGATCCTAGATACCCCAGAAACCCCTCTGAATTGACGTTATCGAATCCAATGTGCCCCCACTCGTGCGCCACGGAGCTTAAATTGACGATCCGCGGCCTCCCCTCCGCTTTAAAAATAAGGGGCATCATCAAGTTCGTCAAGTAAAAGTGCCCCATGTGGTTCGTGCCCATTTGTTTTTCAATTCCGTTTACAGTTAACGAACGCTCCGGGAGCGCCATCACGCCGGCGTTGTTCATCAACACGTCGCAGTGGGAGTACTTTGTTTTGAAGTTGGTCACGAAAGCGTCTATTGATTGTAAGTCCTGTAAATCGAGGCGCATCACTTCCAGGTCACCGGGAACATCTTCGCCTTCACTACTCTCAATCGTCTTCAACGCATCCTTGATATCCACCACGGCTTTGTCGCCTTTGTTCGTGTCCCTCACCGCGAGCACCACGGTGTGGCCTTTCGCCGCGATCTCCCGGGCGCTGATGAAACCCAAGCCCGTGTTCGCGCCAGTGATCACCACGACTTTGGGTCTTGGTTTTGGAGCGTCATCGCTGGACGCTGCCGCGGAGAACGCTCTTGGGATCGAGCGGAAGGATGAGACGTGACGAGATGCGACGCCGAACTTGCGTGCCAAAGGTGCGACGCCAACCCTTACGGAGGCCATCGCGACGCGTGACATAGTATATGTTCTTTTGGAGGGAACCGCGTAACGTATTGTGAGGCGAGAAGGTCCGGATGTGCGTGCACGCGTTCGTGTGCCACGCGACGTGGCGCTTCGATGCTTTGCAAGTGCGATGGCCACGTGGCGAGCTCTCGCGCCACAGCCGAAAAGCTGGAAAATTTTGTAACGCTTTTCTCGGAAGCCTCGACGCACAACAACGCGCACACGACACCCTTCACGATGTCTTCCAGCGCGCCGATCGGTGTGGAAACTCGCGCGGGAAAGAGAAAGCGCGAGCGCCGCGAGGCTACCGCGGCTAACGCGGGTGAAGCCATACTCGGCCTCCCCAACCATCTCGTCGTCACGCACATCCTGAGATCTGAGTACTTTGACGATCCAGCAGATCTCGCACGGCTGCCAGTGGTGAGCAGTGCGATGCGCGACACGGTGGCGGCCATGGGGCTTCGGTTTGAGGAGCTTGGTGAATTTACTGCCGCGAAACTCGGCTGTTTAAGCGCGGTGCAGCGCCTGCAACGGGGAGGTCGCTTGTCACGTCAAGAATACCTTTGTTTTGCAGCGGCGATGAGAGGACATCTCGAAGTGCTGAAGGTGTTGCGCGAGTACGGCTGCCTGTGGGACGAGAACACGTGCTATGTGGCGGCGCGGAAAGGCCACTTCGATGTGTTGCAGTGGGCGCGCGCGAGCGGCTGCCCGTGTGGGGCGAAGACGTGCGCGTTCGCGGCGGCAGGCGGGCATCTCGAGGTGCTGCAGTGGGCGCGCGAGAACAGCTGCCCGTGGGACAAGCACACGCTCATAGAGTCGAGAGCTGAAGGTCATCTCGAGTTGTTAAACTGGGCGATAGCGAATGACTGCCCTGAACATGATGATGATTGATATTAGAACCGTGGCATGAACAGTAAGTATAGTGACCTTTATACTGAGAGCCCAAACAGGTTTTGAACGCTCTATGATTACAACAAACCTCTATCGCTTGCAAGGTCTCTTCAAAAGCCCCGGCCTCGCCCCCTGCACGACTTTCTGGCACCGCGCCACCACCGCGCGCGCGTCTCTGTGCGTGGTTTGCGCCGTTGAGGTCACCGCGGCGATGTACTCGTTCGCAAGCGACGGGTCCAGCCCTAGGGAATTGACTAAAACGCCGTCGCGAAGCTGGTTGGCGAATTGTGTACCTAGCCGTTCAATTGCCAGCCGTTGAAACGCCAAGCACTCACCGACCGCCGCCGCCCCCGCCGCGTCTCGAACATCTAAATCACCCCGCAACACGCACGCACAACAGCACTCGCTCACAATGACCTCAGAGGCGAACTGCGAGAATCCGGGAACCGGCTCTGTTGTTTGTCCGACTGTCGGAAACCAATATTGCGCGATTTTCAAAAAAGCCTGCATCGCGGCTTTTCGCGACGTCGCGCTTTGGTGCGCGGACGCCGTCGTCGCAAGCGTAGCTAAAACAGTCTCTCGGGTTTGGTTTACGGTATGTTGTGACTCAATATTCACTGTCTTGCCTTGCCCACCCGCGAGGCAGTTGATCAAGTTATTCGCCGCCAGCGCGTGGACGTGCGCGACGTACATCACCTCTAACTCTCGCGCCTCACGACTGTCCTCCGTGTTGCGAAGGGCTTGTTGTTCCTTTTCCGTGTCGGGAGTGGCCGGGTTCGTAGCTAGCGCCTTGTCTACCGTCGCTAAAACATTCGGAACATCAGCAATGCTCCTGACCAATCCCAACACTCCATGCAACCGCCCATCAGGCGAACAAAACGGCTGTAACGCCTGAAACGTCTGTTCCGTCAGTCCCGGCGTCACTTGTAAAACAAAAGGCGCCAACTTTTCCTTAAACGTTGCGGCTAACTGGTTACATAAAACGAAACACTCTTTCAGGTCTTTTTTACTGCCGTTCTTGGCGATCCTGTCTATCAGCGGCGCGGCGTAGGCAAACGCACGTTCACCGACACCCTGGACCATTCTCTGGAAATACGCAACCGTCCGCTGGCGAATCAAGTGCGCGGAGGGGTCGTTTTGTGAATCGAAGTGCGACAAGCTACTCGTCGCTTGCCGCAGCCCAGCCACCAACGCTTCGCCTAACCGCGGGCGAATCTCAGTCGCAAGTCGGACGGAGAAACCTTTCGCGATGTTGGCCATGGCCACGATGACTCGCGCCGCGGTGGATGCATCGTTTTCGTGAGTCGCCCGCTCCAACCTCTGCCGCAACCCCAAACAAAAGCCCTCGGTAAACTCCACTTGCGTTTCTTCCGGCAATTTTATGTCCTCCGTACCGAGCAAATACCCGAGCGCCTCATAGACGTACAAACGGTCGTCGTTCCCCACGGTGGCCATCGCGCCGCCGGTGCCTTTGTTTAAAGTTTGCGTGTTTGACGTAGTAGGGGGGGGGGTAATTTGTAGCGGCTCCACGGACCCAACCACAATCTCCTCCATGGCGCGCAAAATGTCGGGCAAGCAATATACGATCTGCTGCCGCAGCGGCTTTACGATTTTGCTGAACAGGTAACACGCCCTCGCTGCGACTTCCGGATCGGGGTGACGAGCGCCTCTTTGGTCTAGAAACGCGGCTAATATGGGCAGGAGTAACTTGTCAGGATTCCTTGCCACCGCGAGGTGGTACCGCGCGCAGGTTTCCAGAAACACGGGCGCAACTAACCTGTGCGTCGCCGAGGGGTTTAAATCAGGTCGACACGCAGCTTGTTCCAGCGAAGTTATTTGACCTTGAGTCTCTCCATTCCACCGGTGCACCACAAACTCAAACAGCTCCCCTAGCGGCGATACCATGTCTGTAACGTTCGTCAACCCGTCACTTCCTGGTTTCACCGCCGGGTCGTTCGCGCCTTCCCCCAGCAAGTGCACCGCCGCGACCACCGCTTCCACCGCTTGCCACGTCGGCTTTTTGTAGCTTCCGGATAAAGTTTCTGTTGTAGTCGGCAACGCGGCGACTAGTGCGCTGCGCACCGCGTCCAGTGCGATCGGCGGTGCCACTCGAGCTACTGCACGAAATAACACTCCTAAATCCCGCCTGCACTCCTGTGTCTCCGCCTCAGCTTCCTTCACCCGCGGATCTTGTCCAGAATTGAAGTCAACACCCGCCCTTCGTTCGTCGGGAAACGCGCCTCTAGAAACGCACGCCTGCGCGATCGCACTCAATGCCCCTCTAGCAGTCTCGGGGTTGACACACACAGGACCGCCTACGGCCTGTCCCCCTCCAACCCCCAACCCTCCAAATACTATCCCCCCCCCGTCCCCGAACCCGAAGCCCCCCGTGTCCCTGCTCTGCTCTTGTCCTTTAGGTGTACCAGTCCCTTTGCCCGACGTGCTCGGGTCCTTCAGCCTTAGGACGTACGCTGAACACAGGGGTAACGCCGCGGCCACCGCTCGTTCATCCTCCGAGCGCAAATGGTTCACCGCGGTGGGCATCAGGGTGTCAGTTAGGGTTGCTGCTTGTTGTAGAGTTACTACCGGGGGACTCGCGGCGTGCGGCTCGGTTTGGTCCGCGCCGTGTGCTACATCGCCGGCGCGCAGACATGCGAGAAGCTCGTGGCCCACCGCGGCGGTGAGCTGCGCCGCGCACACGTTTGCGTCGTCGTCCTGTTCAGCAGTCGCGGTTTGGTGCAAGTGCGCGCACGTCTCCACTAACCTCAGTCCAGTTATTAATTCAACCTTCGTGAAGTGGTCCATTCCTTTCGCGACCAAAGCGGCGAAGAACGAACACCCGGCGGCTCTGCGGTCGGCGTCTTCCGCGGTGAGGGAAACCCTCGCCGCGTCGGCGATGGATTGGGTCTGAGCACTCATTTGAGCACTTTGAGCACTTGTGAACAGCGTGACGTCCATCCAATCAACGTATCGCATCGCAGTAGAAGTAGCTGCTATGGCTACTTTCGCATCGGAACATATAATCAATTGTCTCCACGCCTCGGTCAACTGCGATAGCGCGTCGCGATCGTTGCGCATGGCGTCTTTCACCCGCGACGCGCACTGGTTGTCGAACGCGCCGCCGAACGCGCCGCACACGATTGTTTCATCCACAGCGTCTAAAACTCGGCAGAACATTTCCGCCGCGTTGGTTGGATTTCCAGTCGACAGCAGTGCTAAAAAGTCACGAAGAAATAATGGCCATTTATCCGGAAAGTAAATCTTCGCGACGAGCGAAACGCACTGCGAGAGTTTATTCTTAATGAACGGCGGGACCGGTGGGTTTGTTGAAACAATAGCTTCGCCAACAAAACCCATCAGCGTTTGTTGTATGACTAAACAGTCTGAATCCGGTAACTGATTCAATGTCGTAGGGTTTCGAAACGCGTCCACCAACGTTTGTAGGCACCAGAATTTGACTTCGGAGTAGGTGGTGGTTCGGTACCGGTCCACGCAGGAGCGCCACGCGTCGGGCGCGGACTGATTTTTTTAACAACGATTGATGAGATGGGGGAGTGTGGTTAGTGTCGCGATACGTGCGGAGAGACGGTCGTTCGATGCTGTGGAGTAGCCGTATGTTGCCGTGAGTATATAGACATCCCTCAAGCATCCCACATCAACCCGTTTTCATCGCATCAACGTGACAGTGGGTGACTGACGGGTAGGGTTCGGGTTTGTCGTCGGTGCCGCCGAAGGGAAAAAAGGTTTACATCAATCATGCTTCGTTCGTTCTCTTCTGACTAAAGCCCCTACCTGTACATCGTGTAGGTATCCCACCGCGCGTTCCCTGAGATCTGGAGCCACCGCACCGGACTGGTCGAAGGCGTACAGAATCGCCTTCTCCACATCGTCCGCCATGGGGAAGCCCCGGGGTGTCCTCTTTGCGCCTGAAACTATAAATCGAAAGCGAGGCAAAATTCGTTTTGCTTCGGCAGCAAGCAAGGGTGCTATAAGGGGATAATGGGCCAATGCTCACCATTGCATTGTGACTAAACCACATCCACAAGGCCCACGATCGATGCCACACCACAAACTTGTGAAGGTCGAACTCCGCGGCGTCTGCAGATTGGGTCGCGCTTCGATCACACAGGTACGTCTACGACCCCAAAGAAACCGGCGACGTACATCGCGGACCTGGACTTGATATCACAGCGTTTGTTGTGATGTCGCATCCAAACGCGCGTACCCTCCCGCGACCGCGAACCGTTCGCAACGGCGCACACATCGCCAACGCCAAGGTTCCCCCAAGCGTCGTCGCCTTCGGTGATAGTAGCGGTGCCGGCGACAAGTCTTAACGATGCGCGGGAGAGGGACACGCGGCTCGTTGTTTCGATGCGCCCCTGCATGAGCTCCAGGCGCCAACGCATTGCCCAGCCACGAAGCGTAGGCGCCTGGAGATGACGCTCGGAAGCAACGCGCGTGCTCATTTTTTCAGTGAAAGGCGCATTCGCGCGACACAACACAACCCACCCTGACCCTCCCCCTCTCTCCCACAGTCATGGCCGAAGTCACGGCCGCTGGCTCGCCCCTCATGGGGGCGGTCAACAAGATCAAGGAGTCCGCGATGCACGTCTTCGCACAGGTACGGAAGGCTACGCGATCTCTCGAAGCGCGAAAACGACGTGTGCCAACCGACGCGTAGCCGTTGGCCAAATGACGCCAGCTAATTGGTTTTCCATATTCACGCGACTGACCCCGCACCCCTCACCAACAGAGGAAACCCATGTCGGAGATCCTCGACCGCACCGCGTACCAAAGGCCGGGGAGCTTCTCAGAGGTACGTATGTTGGGGTTTAGGGTACAGAGCGAACGACCACACCCTGTCCCATCTCTCGGTCATCATGAGTAATCTTCATTTGCAATCACTCTTTTGCCAAACTCCCAAAAACTCTCATTTCCCAAACTTCTCAACTAACCCCCCACTCACCTCCCACAGGCGACTGGTAGGATCCAGAAAAACTTGAACTACTTCAAAATCAACTACTTCCTCGGCTCGGCGCTTGTGTTTGCGTTTTTCATAATCACCAACCCGAGTTCGTTGATCGTGTTAGCCGCGATTGCGGCAAGCTGGACGTACGTGTATTTAGTCAGAACCGAGCCGCTTAAGATTGGCGAGCGACCGGTGAGCGACAGAGAAAAGATGCTGGGCATGAGTGGCGCGTCGATTTTGGCGGTGTTCTTCATGTCGTCAGCGGGCTCCGTGATGCTCCAGGCGTTCGGCGTCGCCATGCTCGCCGTGGGCGCGCACGGCGCCATGCGCGTCCCCGACGACTTGTTCATCGACGACGCGAACGCGGACTCCGGGTTCTTCTCGTTCCTGCAACCGCCGCGGCCGGGAATCACGGGGAGCGTCGCGTGATTTGGGATTTTGGGTTGAAAATAAAATGCATGCATGATGCATGGGTGGGCATATGAGAGATATAATAAGAGATGGTACTATCCTTAGGTATTGTGTACAGCTATATGTCGAGGGATTCAATAATTACTCTCCTCATTTATTTCTCCTCAACTCACCTCAGCGTCCTTGACACTTCCAGCGCTTGCAGTAGCGCCAGCGCGGATTGTCCGCACACGAAAACCAGGGAAATAACATTGATCGCGTAGTCGCACCTAGTGATGAACGTCTGGCCCGCGATGTAATACACGTGCATGAACAGCACGTACGCGGCGAGCACGATGCTCGCGTACAGCGGCCCTGCGGTCAAAGTTTTGTTACCCTTCGATCCCAAAAACAACCGCGGAGGTTCCACTAGCAGGTAAATAAACAACAACGCGAACTCGGTTTCGTACGCATCATCCGGGTACGGAAGGTTGTAACCCTTCCAGCACATCACCAGGAAGCTCAACACCCAAAAAACAACGTCCCACAGCTTACCGAAGTACAGGAAGATCTCCAGGGAAAGGGAAGGAGCTGTGTTTGAAAGGGGGGGTGAGGGTCAGCGAAGGCTTTGCACGACAAGCCCATTGCTGTCCGTCGCTGACATTAGAAATGGGAAACGTTGGGCGCATGAGATGGACGGTGGTGTGTGTAACCCCTAGACGTACCCGTCATCCTTCACAACGTTATATTCCCGCTCGTAACTCTCCGGGTCTCTCCGCGTCCACAGCCGACGCGCCGTAAGTCTCGACGCGGCGACGCGTGGGAGGAGTTGTGGTGGGAAGGACGACGACGCGAGTTTCCTTCAAACGGCTTTTTGGTTTCCCCGCGTGTGCGGGAAAACTCCACTTCGATGGAAATAAATGGTAGCGGCGGCCCGCGCGCCACCACACCGCCTCGCACCCTGCACGCCACGCGTGTTTGGAGTCGTCGCGTCTGCATTTTGTGTTCGTGACCGCGAGGTCGAGTTCCGTCGAGTTCCGTCTAGAGTTCCGTCGAGTTTCGTCTCCGTGTCCATCTGTTCGATTGCACACGATGGCTCGCGCGATGAAGGCCTCGGGCGGCGGCGCGGCGACGAAACGCCGTGACAGACGTCAGGCCAAGTTCAACCCAGGTCCCGGCCCAGACACCGTCAAGCCAATAGGCGTAGCAGACACCCCGGTCACAACCGACAAAGAAAAGAAACCAAAGAAAGCGCTTGGGAAGATGAGTAAGAAGCGGAAAGCCGAGGGGGGCATGGGCGGCGGCGGCGACAAGGTTGGCAAAGACGAGAAGAAGTTTAAGAAATCTGATAAATTCGACGGCAAGAAGGACGCTTCCTCCAAAAAGCACGCATCCACCGATAAACACAAGCCTCCAGCTACGAAGAAGGAACAAAAAGAGTGGTCCAACGAACAGAAGTCGTTGACGAAACCCAACCACGGCGTGATCACGGAGTTGGTCGGGTACTGGGAAAATTTGAGATCGAAAAAAACGAATGGAAAAAAGTTGAGTAGCGACGAAAAACAATCGCTGGTAACTTCAATTTTCAAAGCCTCCAAAGGGAAGGTCCCCGAGCTGGCGAACAACCACAAAGGTAGCAGGGTGATTCAGGCGCTGCTGAAGTTCGGTACTGATGGTCAAAAGAAGTCAGTATACGCCGAGTGCGTGCCCGAGATCGCGCAGCTGGCGAAGTCGTTGTACGGCCATTTCCTGGTAAAAAAGGTGATCGACGAAATGCCGAAAAACGAAATCCCCAAACTGTTGGCGCACGTCAAAGGGTCCGTACGGGCGCTGGCAAAGCACCCCGTTGGGAGCCAGGTGTTGGAGTCCCTGTACTTCCCCGCGCCGCCTGCGGAACGGCTATCGATGCGGTGCGAGTTCTATGGCTCCGAGTTCGCGTACTTCGGAGCGGGGGGAGCGGATGGCGATGGTAAATCTACCGCTCCGAAAAATTTAAGAGAAGCCATGCGATTGAAACCGCAGCAGCAGCGGCAAGGCATGTTACGCCAGATGAACGCGGCGCTGTTGCCTATTCTGGAGAAGGGTTTGGTCAGTCCTTCCTTGGTGCACGCGGCTTTGTGTGAGTATTTGGATGTCGGCGGGCCAGGTACCAAGCACGAAGCCGCGCAGTCGCTGGCGGGGCCCGCTTACCTGCGGATGATCCACACCAGGGAGGGCGCTTGGGCCGTGAATTTACTGTTCTCGCACGCGGGGGCGAAGCAGCGCAAGGCGGTGTTGAAGGCGCTGAAGGGGCAGGTTGGGCGGATCGCGCGAGATGAGCACGCCGCGGTGTTCCTAGCCTTCGCGGTGGAGTGCACGGATGACACCAAGCTCGTGGCGAAGAGTATCATAACAGAACTGCGAGATGAAGGGTTGGCTGAATTAGCAAGCGACAAAGCGGCGCGAAGGATTCTGCTTCACCTGTTGCGGCCGAGAAGCACGCGGTATTTAAATCCGCACGTGTTAGCCACGATTCCGGACCCAGAGGAGACTGCGAAAACGGCACGGGAAACAAGGGAGGCGCTCGCCGCAGGGGGGCACTTCAAGGACGAGGAGGAGGATGACGAGGAAGAGGGAGAGGAGGGAGTGGGGGACGAAGGGGATGACGACGATATGGACGACGAGATGATGGATGACGAATTCGAGGAAGAGGAGGAGGAGGGTGAACCAGTAGGCAATGGCATGACCAAGCAACGCTCCAGAGCCGCTGAGGCGGGCGGCGACGACATGGACGACGACGACGAGGGGGGCGGCGGCGACGGTATGGACTTTGGGGTTTCGCGGAAAGACGCGAGCCAGCGCCGGCGTGAAATCTTCGGGGCCCCCGGTCATTTGGGGCGCTCGCTAGTCGCGGCGTGCGTGAACAGCGCGTCTTCTATGCTACGATCAAAAGAAGCGTCTGACGTGTTGTTCGAGGTGTGCTCGGGGGGAGCAGGGGGTGTCGTGTGCGCCGCGGTTGGAGATGCGCAGATGAGGGAACTGCATGACGCCGTCGTGGAGGCGGCGCGAGCGAGCGTAGCGGGCGAGGAAGTATTTCCCGACGATGACGATGAGGATGAGAAAACCGAGAAGCTTGCCTTGCACGAGGACTACTTCGCAACCAGGTGTCTTCGGAGAATGGTGCTTGAGATCCCGGGGGATAATGGAGATGAATCGTCACCTCCTTCGTTCGCGGCGTCGCTTTGGGAGGGCGCGATTGAACATGACGCTAAAAAGTGGATCGACGGGCACGGGAACAAAGTCATCGCGGCGATCGTCAAAGCTGGGGATGAGGAGACGAAAGGAAATTGCATCGCCGCGTTGAAAAAACTGCTGCCCAAGGGCACGGACCCGGAAGAGTGGGCGGCTGGGTTCTTCAGACACCAAGAGGGGGGGGATAAGAAGGGGAAGAAGGCGACTGAAAAGAAAATGGAAAAGTCAGCCAAGACTCCGGCCAAAAAGAAATCCTCCAAGGCCGCCGACACCGCGACTCCCGCCGCGAGCAAGTCTCCCAAGGACAAGAAGTTTTCGCCCCGGCTGACGCGTGCGCAACGCGAGGCGAAAGCGACTGGGAAAGTGGGCAAGAAGTGAGTGTGTGTTTTGATAGCAACGGATAATACGAACCGAAAGCTTCTCTGTAAATTTTTCGACCGTCCAAGACTTTGTTTCCTCGTTGCGAACGAACTCTCGCCTCGGCCTCGGGTTGTCGTTCGTCCCCGAGACGTGCGCACAACGTGTCTCGCCTGCGTTCGTTGCAGTACCATTGACGATGCCTCCTCAAATCGAGAACCCCTGGATCCTTCGCGACCCCGCGTGCGTTGAACGGGCAAAAGACGCCCCGCCCGTCGGCCTGCGCGTGTTCGCCCTTCCGCAGGCTGGTTGTGGCGCTTGGCAGTACCACGGCTGGCAAAAACGTCTGCCCCCGCACGCCGAGGTGCTTCCCATAGAGTACCCCGGCCGGAACTCGCGTTTGCGCGAGCCGTATAACTATGAAAGCCTGCAGTCCCTCGCAGTGGCGATCGTGGACAACATAGAAGAGCTGCTTCCCGGAGGCGAGACTAACTGCTTCGACAAGAACCCGCCATACGTGATACTCGGCTGGTCCATGGGCGCCTGGCTCGGGTACGAGATGGTGTGCGAGATTACGAGACGGCGAGGTGACAGTACAACCAGTCAACTCGATCTTCCCCTAGCTTTGTACGCGGGCGGCGCGCGGGCCCCTTCCCTCGCTGGGCCAGACAACGATACTGACCGAGACACACCGTCGATATCAACTTTACCCGTCGAAGAGTTTTGGCGCGCGTTCGACCGGAGGTACGGGAAAAATCCAGACCTCACCTCACCTGCGTTGAGACAACTTACCCTACCCACGCTGCGCAAGGACTTTACATTGATGGAAACGTACGTGGCGAGTAGGGATACTGATACTGTTATCGAAACACAATGGGACACTTTAGACACGAACAAACTCCTCGCCAAAAAATTAAATGCATCAACGCTTCGCCTTCACATACCGCTCGTCGCGTTCGGCGCGATTGGCGACGGGCGGTACACTGAGGCGCACATCAAACGGTGGAGCGGTGTGGTGTCGTGTGAGAATGGTTTTCTGTATGGTCAAATAGCCACGAACCATTTTCGCGAACGGTGGTTCAACGGCGTTTCCCCCGAAAACCAAAGCGAAGGTAAAAAATATTGGGGAACGCCGCACCGCATGGCGCTCGACTACCCGGATGAACTGCTTCAGTTTTTGAACCAAGAGTTTAAGGTGTTATAATATCAATCCGATCAAAACAACATCTATATACACGCAACACTGTCAACACTCTAAAACTTTTTTACGCTTGGTTGTTCGCTTTCTCGGTGTACGTCACTACGATGGGCACGGCGGCGATCGCAAACTTGTTCTCCGCCGCTGGCGAGTCCCCGGTGATGAGTTCCCGGTCCACAACAACCACGCCCTTCTCACTGCCTTTCACGTCTGCGCCCAGGTCGCGCAGCACAGTTTCTGTCACAATTGGGGGCTTTCCGGGAAGGTATCCGACCGTCGGGGCGACCCCGGTGTCAGTCGCGGCGCTGAAGCATGCCATCTTGTAGCCCTTGTAGGCGAATTCTGAATCGCCGGCATTGGACGCTATGAGCGCCGCCGGGCCGTGGCACAGCGCCATGACGGGCTGGCCTTGCTTCTGCGCGTCGTGCAGAAGCTTGCCAAAGTCTTGCGAAGTGGTAAGGTTCACGAGCTGGCCGTGGCCGCCTGGGATGTATATCCCGGCGTAGTCTTTGTTGGACACGTCGGAGAGCTTCTTGGGCGCATCCATCAGCGATTGCACTTCTGCTCTCATGGCTTTGCACTTATCGTCCTTCCCGGGCATCCCCCACTCCTCAAGCACCACTGGCTTTCCCGAAACGTTGGCGAACTCGAACGCGAACCCCGCGGTTTTCATGTGCAGCAGGAACACCAGGAGCTCCGAAGGTAACACGCCGGAGTTGAACACCTTGCCGTTAAGCATCGTCAGTCGCCCATCACATGTCGCGACGACCAGAATCTTGGCGCCTAGAGTTGTGAGCTTGGGAAGAGGCTCTTTCGGAGCTTTGTACAAGCTTTTCTTCGGGACGAGCATCATGGCGAACGACGAGGGTTCGTACGAGTCATTGACAGCGGGTTTAGAGGTGAAGCAGCCCATCGTGGGGGAGTGCGGGTGGTTGTGACGGATCGCATGTCGATCGTGAGATATTTATTTGGGCGATTCTCTGCTGTTTGCTGCGTCACTCTTTCGGACAGTCCCAAAAAGTGCACTCACCTCTCCGCGCATGGCGTCGGGCGGAGAGGGCCGGGTCTCGTGGCCTGGGGTTTCGTGCGTCGCCGCGGGTGCTTTGTTCGGATACGTATCGCACGCGTTCAAAAGGTTTGTGTGGTTCATCATCCTCGTTCGCACCGTTCGTGTTCCGAACAGGAATGAAAAAGCACAACCCTGGTCTCGGCACGTCCGATTTCTCTCATGAACCGGGTTCTCTCCGGTACTACCGTGGTCGTCCCAACTCTCGCTGACATTTCTTCTCTTCCCCCACAAACTTTTATCACAGGGACTGCACGCGCTTGAAACAAATCCCGCAGTACCGCGACTTCGGACAATTGGAAAGGGACTTACGCAAACGTCGAGATCCCGTGAGTGATGGAACCAACAAAACGAAAAAGTCTCTGCACGTCGCGCTCGTCGGTTCGGCGACCGCGGAGGATGCCGACTTGGTGACCTGCGAGCACGCTTCTATGGATTTCAAACACGGCGATACCACAAACACGAACCCAGTCAAGGTTATTTACTACGACCAGACGAGCGAGCACCACTTAGCGCGGCAAGCGGTGCGGAATGGAGAGTGGGTGCGGGATAGCAGAGTAGTAGCGGGCGCGCGAGGCGAAGCGCCTAAGTGGCATTTAATCGACTCCGGTGGCAAGAAGGTTGTCATGCACTCCGCCACCGCGTTCGGACAGCTCTCCGATGCCGCAACTCAAAACGACTGGCAACTCACCACAGTGTACGATAAATTCGACGCAGCGGGCAGCGCGAGCATTTCTAACGGTTTATCCGGCAGCGGAAACGTCACCGCGGCTGGCGTTTTGGCCAACCTACTGGATGCCAACTTGGGCGTACACGTGCTCGGGGTGCGCACGAGGGAGCGAGTAGTGCCACCCGGTACGCAACTGACAGCTATAGGAGAGGTGTACATTGATGGTGACTCGATGCGGTTCTCTAAACCCGCGTATGGGCATTCAGTCGCGAGCGGGAGTCAAACCGAAAAGTCGTCCTCAAACCAGAAAGGAAACAATAAAAAGCACTTCGTGGTTACCAACAAAACGTTCGACGAGTTCGTTAGC
>MDSY01004238.1_pt1 | contig 32916 bp, 39 predicted proteins | sample 811131 | NCBI WGS metagenome assembly MDSY01 (sample SAMN05326643, study PRJNA326480) | marine metagenome | isolation source: seawater | place: Atlantic Ocean: South West | collected 2010 | reverse complement strand
CTCGGCAAAAAATGGAGCCGACAGTCGGATTTGAACCAACGACCTACTGATTACAAATCAGTTGCTCTACCAACTGAGCTATGCCGGCTAGACATTTTTAAGAGTAAAAATAGTAAACAATTCAACCCTTTTTGTCTAGCCAAGATCACAAAGAAACTTTCATAATAGCTCTAACAGGAGCAGGGTATCCTTCAATTGTTTTCGAATCATCATCAGAATCTAAAAAATTTATTAAAGAATGTGAAGACGACCAAATTGTTGAACGCTGCTCATGGATAGTCGTTTTTGAGACATCTATAATATCAACTACTGAAAAACCAACCTGTATCAGCCATTGCTTTAAAACATTAATAGCTGGAATAGCATAAACATTTCTCATACAAGCATAACGATCTTCAGGGTATAAAACAAACTCATCCGCAATATCTAATACCAAAGTTTCAAGAATCAAGCTTCCACTATCATTTAACAAAGATTTTAATACGCTTAACACCTCAAAAGGATCTTTTTGATGATATAAAACCCCTAAACACAATACATAATCAAAAACAGGTTTTAACGAAACACAATCCTGCCAACCAAGTGGCAAAAAACCAATCTGATGTTGTGGTATAAACCTATTAACAAACAAAAATTGATACGCATATAATAAATGTGGATCTAATCCAAAAGCAAACTTAACATTCTGCGCTAGCAAACGATACAAATAATATCCATTACCACACCCAACATCTAATACCGTTTTATCTAAAAAATTACTATCAGCAGCCAATCGATCCCATTTCATTTGAGATTGCCATTCCGAATCAATAAACAAATCTCCTAATTGAAAAGGCCCCTTTCGCCAAGGCCTTAAATAATAAGCAAGATCATCAATAGGTTTTTGAGATATAATAGACTCATACTGCGAACAAACAACCCCAGTATTAGATACAGAAAAAACACCATCTAATACATCACATGCTTGTAACTGATCAGAAAATGTCTTCGTAGCCTTATTATCAACATGAGATAAAATCTTACTAACAATACTATTAAAAATATCCTGATTAAGAAAATAAGAACTAAAATCGACAGAAAAATTATTAAAAAATAAATTTTTTAGATAAGTTTGATTATTACACATAATAAAAAAACATATCATTATTAAGTTAATTTCTACATCTTTATTTAAATTTAGTATCTATCTTTTAACTTATTAAATTAAAAAAATAACAAATTTCACTATTTTAAAAAAATTAAATATATTGATAAAGAAAATATAATATTCTACTGTAATATTATGAAAACCTTAATTTTTGCTACAACACATCATAAACAAAGTAAACCAGATTCAATCGCAACATTTTTAGAAACCCAATTAGAAAACAGCCAATATATCCATGTAGGGGACCTAAATTTACCACTATGCGATGGGTATGAATGCTATAAACATGAATCCGTTATCCAGTTACAAAAACAGGTTAATGAAGCAACAAGCTTTATTATTTGCTCCCCCATCTATAATTACGATTTAAATGCCATAGCCAAAAACTTAATCGAATTATGTGGCCAAGGATTTCAAGATAAAGTAATAGGTCTAGCCGTAACAGCAGGAGGACAACATAGCTATATGGCACCATTAAGCTTCATTAATTCCTTATTAATTGATTATCGCTGCATCATTGTCCCACGCTATGTATACGTCACAACAAAAGCATTTGATGACAACAACAACATTATTGATGAAACAATTCAAAATCGACTAACAATATTAGCTAAATCATTAACACACATAACTCAAAAATTACAATCATAACAATGAAACAACAATCAAATAATCAACAAACAACAGTCTGGGGAAAATGGGAAATATTATTAGAAACAGACTATTGTAAAGTCAAACAAATAACCATTAATCCTGGCCAACGACTAAGTTACCAAACTCATAAAAAAAGACAAGAACAATGGACCATTGTTCAAGGAACAGCAACCATTGTATTAAATGATAAAACACAACTATTAACACCAGGTAATAGTATATTGATTCCAAAACAAGCTCCACATAGAATTGGTAATACCACTGATACACCTATCATATTTATTGAAGTTCAAACCGGAACCTACTTTGGAGAAGACGATATTATCCGTCTAGAAGATGATTATAATAGACAATAAACGTTACAAAAAAGATTTATTATTAAACTTATTCATAGCATCTACTTCTCCAACAGAAAAAAATGTATCAAAAAAATCAATACAAGCCGAACGAATCGACACCATAGAAGACCATTCATCCTTTGTAAAGGATTGCAAAACAAAATCTTTTAATGAATAATGAGGCAAAATAGGACCAATACCAATTCTTAGCCGTGCAATATCAGAAGAACCTAATTCATGAATAATAGATCGAAGCCCATTATGAGTACCAGCATTACCATCCGCTCGATATCTAAAAACACCGTAATTTAAATCAATATCATCATAAACAACAATTAAATCAGCTAAATCACATTTATAAAAAGAAACAAATTCACGAATCGCTTGACCAGAATTATTCATAAAGGTCAACGGCTTTAAAATATAAATATCATGCCCATAACGATGGGTAGAATAATATAAAGAATGAAACTTTTCCTTTACACCCGTTACCGCCCATTCAGAAATCAACGCATCACCCATCAAAAACCCAACATTATGACGCGTTTTTTCATACGATTTTCCAGGATTACCCAAACAAACAATACATTTCATATTATAAAGATTATAAACAAGTAAAATACGCTTAACAATAATACAATAAATAAAATATCTTGAATTAACAGACTAACCTAGAATAAACTATATATTATGACAAATGCATTTTGGGATGATATTTTTAAATATTCTAAAAAAAAATCTGATATTCAAATACTTCAAGAAATTCCAGTTTTCAAAGGATTATCACGCTTTGACTTAAATAAAGTAGCAAAAATGATTCACTTAAGATCATATAAAAAAGATGAATACATTTTTCATGAAAAAGAACCTGGCGAAAGTATGTATATCATTAAATCTGGACAAATAGTAATTACCAAAAGCAAAGAATCACAAGAAACCATTATTTCTACATTATCAGAAGGTAGTTTTTTTGGAGAAGTATCGCTAGTTGATGAAGATGTGCGATCAGCAAATGCTATGGCAACCGAAGACAGCGAGATTTTAGGTTTTTTTAGAGCAGATTTAATGAATTTAATCGATCGTAATCCACGATTAGCATGTTTTATTTTATATCAATTATCAACTGTAATTGGCAAGCGATTACGATTACAAACTGAAGCATAAATTAATGAATTCAGCTTTTTCATTTTTAACTCGAATCCAAAAATTAATATTAATAAGTTTAACGTTAATAATAATAATTACTATATTTAATTACCTAGCAGAATTAATCCCCCCATTTCTATTTGCCTTTATTTTTTCATACCTACTTACACCGCTAGTAGATCGTTTAGAATTTATTTTTCAAAAAAGAATTATAGCTGTTATTGCCTTATACTTTGGAATTACCATAGGATTAATAATTTTCTTTAACTATATAATTCCACTTCTAGTCAGTGAATTTAACGAACTCTCCTCAAACTTTCCATTTTATGCATCAATCTTAAAAGAATGGACAATAAGCTTAAAAACAAATCTAGAAACCAATATCCCAATTATTCAACAATTAAATATCTTTGATGATATTCAAAATCAAATACAAACTATTCTGATTAATTTAGCGCAACGAATTCCAACCTTATTTTTATCAACATTTTCCACACTATCTTATTTATTATTAATTCCAATAATTTTATTTTTCTTTTTATTCCAAGGTCCAGAATTAAAAATGGCTTTTTTTAGAATCATTCCAAACAAATATTTTGAAGTATTAATTTATTTATTTTATAGCATAGGAAATAAAATTGGAAACTACTTACGGGGCATTTTTATCGAAACACTTATTGTAGGATTTCTAACATTTATTATCTTGCTAATACTAGGAGCTAACTATTCTTTTCTACTAGGAACATTAGCTGGAATTATGAATTTAATTCCCTATTTAGGACCTGTTTTTGGAGCCATTCCTGCTATTATAGTCTTATATCTCCAATTTAAATCATTAAACATAATATTATATATCGTAATAGGATTTGTCCTCATCCAAACCATTGATAATATCATACTAAAACCCATTATTTATTCACAAAGTGTTGATATTCATCCGTTAGCAATTTTAATATTTTTATTGATTGGAGGTATGATAGCCGGAGTTTGGGGCTTAATTTTAGCCGTTCCAATTGCAGGAATATTAAAGGTAGGAATATCTATCTTAATGAAAGAAATTCAATTTAGAATAAAATTTAACCAAAATATAATAAGCACAGATCCTTAACAAAGAACTAACGTTAACATCCTAATCTCTCATTCCCTCAATCAAGGATTTTATTTATAATATACGCTATGCAAACTATCCAAGAAGAATATAAAACAACACTAGATAATATCAGCAATCAAATTGATGCAATGATTTATGAAATTGAAAACTTTTATTCTGAAGGCCCTCTAAAAACACCAACTGAATATAAACATGATTCATTTCCTATAATTAGACGCTTAAAAGAAGCCAAAAAATTAAGTGAAGAATCCTTAATGATGCTAAACACAAAATCATTTAACAAATAACATCATATCTTCTTAAATAAAAAAAGTTTTAATAACCGATTTTTGACGTTTAATAAAGCGCTTTGCAGACAACCTACCTTTTGCCATAAGTCGCCTTGTCTGATAATTATAATGCGTTTCAAATCCTTCTACTTCTTCGCCTTGACGCATCACAATGCTCCTTGTTTTATCACTAGATAAAACTTGTGAAGGAAAAATACTGCGATAGCCTGACATAAAGAAACTTATAACACAAGCTATCGTTGCATAAGGCGCAATCATAGAACCAAATAATTCTATAGCTAATACACAAGCAGCCAAAGGTGTGTTTGCGGCTCCAGCTAACACACTCACAAAACCAAACGCTGCAAACATAGAACGATCTACTCCAAAAAAATCAGCAAAAACAACACCTGCTGTAGATCCAATAAAAAAAAGTGGCGTCAATACCCCACCACTCCCACCAGCACCTAATGTTAATGATGTAATAAAAATTTTAATTAAAAAAGCATACCAAATAATATGTTGACCCGATAACGATCGATCAATAACATCAAGACCTAATCCTAAATAATCTGTTGAAAATACATAAGCTAATAAAACAATTATTAAACCAGTAACAAACGTTTTAAGAGCTGGTAAAGCATTAATTGACTTAATCTTTGAGCTAACTAAACTCATCACTTCAATAAATAAAACCGAAACTAAACCAAAAAACAAACCTGATAAAACCGTTAACAATAATAATTGAATATCAAAAACCTGAGAAACACTCATCAAATAATGATGATAGTCTAAACCTATTGCTTGAGCGATCTGAAAACTAACCATAGCCGATACCAACGCAGGTAATAAAACACTATAAAGCAATTTACCCATAAAAAGGACTTCAACACTAAAAATAGCACCCGCAATAGGAGTTCCAAAAACAGCAGAAAAACCAGCACTCACACCACAAATCACAAACTTTTTTCGATCTTCAGAATTAAATTTAAATAAACGAGCAACACCAGAAGCCATAGCAGCTCCAATTTGAGCACAAGGGCCTTCTTGACCAACCGATCCACCAAATACAATGGTAGAAATCGTAGTAAATAACTTAACAGGAACAACACGTAACCGAATTTTTCCCTGATCTTTATGAATAGATCGAATAACCTTTTCTGTACCATGACCTTGCGAATCAGGTGACAAAGATTGTGTAACAATAGCAGCCATAACCAACACAAACGGAAGTAAAACGTAATAATATGGCATTACATGAACAACAGAAATAGAAAAAGTAATAATTTTAATAAATAATGTAATAGCCCCGCCAACAAAAATACCAATGATACTTGCTAAAATAATCCATTTAACAATACTTAACGTAAGAATAGACTCTTCTGTAACCGTATCTAATGTTTTACTTTTCATAATTTTCTCCACATAATCTTTACCACTACAAAGTTATCGTAAAAAGTAATAAAATAATTTCAAAAAATTAACTTTTAATCTTAAACATATCATAAGAAATGACAAGACTAACACAAACTAAAGATGGTTCCTATAGCCTTTATTCAACTCAATATAACGAACTTTACCATTCACAACATGGAGCAAAAACAGAATCTAACTATGTTTATATAAAAAATGGATTATTATATCATCCAAATTCTAAGCAATTAACTATTTTAGAGTTGGGTTTTGGCTCTGGCTTAAACACATTATTAACACTAAATCATCAAAATCAAACAACCATTAACTATACCAGTATCGAAGCCTATCCATTATCTAAAAAAAATCATCAACAATATTTAAAAACATTACCTAAAGATGATAAAGCTAACTATAAATTAATATATCAAAGTCCCTGGAATATAGACCACCCCATTACCAACTCATTCAAACTTTTCAAACAAAAAGCATTTTTTCAAACCATGACATTAACCAAGCAATATGATTTAGTCTACGCTGATGCTTTTAGTCCACGTAAACAACCAGAATGCTGGAGTAGCGATATCTATAACAATCTATTTAAGCATATGAATCCAAACGCCATCTTAGTAACCTATTGTTCACAAGGATCCTTTAAACGACTGTTAACAAAAATTGGTTTTAATGTTGAAACATTGCCTGGCCCTCCTGGAAAACGAGAAATGACACGAGCAACAAAACCTAATCTATAGGAAAATTCATATCAAGAATCAAACAAAGATTAAGAGCAGTAGATTCCGCTATTTTGGCAATATTTTTTATCTCATGTTTAAACTCTAAAAAAGATTTAGCAACAATACAATCAATATTAGGAAAAGTCTTATTAATAAAAAAATTTACTAACCGTATATTAACAGCTTGATCTTCAACCAAAAAAAAATAATCAAGCGAATTACGTTGAACAAGAGAATGAATCGAATCCTTTAAAGAAACTAACTTTTTTTCTGTATTATCTTGAAAAATAATATTTTGATGACCGCAACTATCATAAATAGTAGCAAGTCTACGATCAATACCACGTTCATCACTATTAGGAATAACAAAAAATGTTACATTATCCATCTTTGACAAACAAAGAAACTCAAATACATTTAAACCATTTAAGTCATAACAATGCTTATCTACACTAACAGCTGAATTACATAAAGGAAATTTTGAAGAACGTTCTAACGATGCCAATATCTTAGCTGTATTAGCTGAATCAAAACCTAATTCTTCTCCTATTTTTTTTAACTCCTTTGACTCCTTTGACTCTATTTTTTTTGACTCCAAAGATACTAATCTAGTCTCACCTACTGAACTTAAATCTACTAAACGTTTTTTTTCAGCTTGCTGTTGTCTTGAAATAATAAAAGAAGAATCTAAACACGAAGAACCAATCAACATTTTATAATTTGATTTATAACCACCAAAAACAAATGCATACTTTAGTTTACACCATTATTACTAATGACAGCAATTTTAAAATATACTTCAGAATCATTAACTCAACATTAATATAAGTATATCCATTCAATAAATAAAATTTACAGACAAAATACAAGCTTGTAAGATAAGATTATGACACAATCAAGTGTATCTCAAAAAAAACTAGACTCCTTATATATATTCTTAACATCATTAGGTGTAAAAAAAGAAGCCATCACAATTCGTTACATCACCGGGTCATCAAAAGGTGGTCAAAAACAAAACAGCACTCAAAACTGTGTGCAACTACATTACAAACCCGCTAATATCATAATCAAATCACATCGATCTCGATCTCGACTACTCAATGAATATTATGCACTGAAAACATTAAGTGAAACATTAGCAAAAAAACAAAATATACCTACCAAAAATTCTGAAAAAGTTGCAAAATTAAAAAAACAAAAACAACGTCGTAAAAGACGACAACAAAAAAAAGAATAACTTATGAAACATATTAACTGGTTTCCTGGCCATATGGCCAAAACCATTAAAACATTAAAACAACATGTAACTAAAACCGACATTGTCATCGAATTATTAGATGCTCGAATCCCTTTATCAAGCCGTAATCCCATTATCGATACATTTATCCAAAAAAAACATACCCATATTATAGCTCTAACCAAAATAGACCTAGCTGATCCAAACATTACAAAAGAATGGATAAAAAAACTAACAAAAACCCATAAAACCGTTATAGAAATTAATAGTTTAAAAGGAAAAGGAATCAAATATTTATTAAACATCTGCAAAGCATTTTCAGAGAAAAAAAAGAAAGAAAAACGATTTTATATTACCAAAGTAATGATTTGTGGAATTCCGAATGTTGGAAAATCAGAACTTATTAATAAATTAGCCAAAAAAAAGGCTAATCAAGTTCAAAACAAACCAGGTGTAACAAAAAAAACTAAAGGCTATTTATTAGATTTACATGTAGAATTAATGGATACACCCGGCATTCTCTGGCCACGTCTTGATAATCAAGCAATCGCAAAAAAATTAGCTCTTACTAAATCTATAAAACAAACAATTACAGAAGACGCTCAGCTATTCGACTGGTTATTAACCTATTTAAAAAGTTATTATCCTGAATTACTCATAAAACGGTACAAACTGAACAATCTAAATAATCACAACGATCTAATCATAGAAGAAATCGGTAAAAACATGAAATGGCTAAGTAAAAATAATACCATTGATGAAAAAAAAGTAACCCGACAGGTTATTGAGGATTTTCAAAAACAACGACTTGGTAATATAAGCTTAGATCAAGTAACTGACCTAACATCTAACTCAAGTGGATGATTGATCCTCTCGATGCCCTTTAAAAAACAAGCGTATCGTATGACCAAAAAAACCACCCAAATAAGCTCGGATACGTTTTTCTAAAAAACGTTTATAATCTTCTGTTAAATAGCGTTTATGATTCACAAAACAAACAAACGTAGGTGGCAATAACTCAACCTGAGTTAAATAATAAATTTTTAATTGTTTTCCATATTTTGCAGGAGGAGGAAACTTACGAATAACATCACGGTTAAAATCATTTAACACTTTGGTTTGAATTCTATCTTTAACCGATACAAACATACCAGGAATCTGTCTTAATAACGCCTGAACACCTTGTTTAGTAACTGCCGACCCAAACTGAATAGGATAATTTTGTAGTTGATGCATCTGTGATTCAAGAATATGCTGAAAATCTTTTTTAGTTTGATCAGTTGCTAACAAATCAGATTTATTAACAAATAAAACCATACTTTTACCTGCATCAATGATAGAATGAATAATTTTTTTATCCTGATTACAAAACCCACGTTCTGCATCCACTAACATAACCACAACATCCGCCTGATCAATACTACGATTACTACGAACCGAAGAATAAAATTCAATATTATCCTTCATTTTTGAAACTTTTCGTAAACCCGCTGTATCAATAAGTTCAAAAACAATATCATCTTGCTTAAAAAACACATGAATCGCATCACGGGTTGTTCCCGATTTAGAATTAACAATACTATGATCCGAATCAATAATTGCATTAAGCAAACTTGATTTTCCAACATTAGGCCTACCCACTAAACCTACTTTAAAACGTTTTTCTATCAAACTTAATTGCACATCCGAATTACTAAACCCCGTAATCAATCGATCTAACATCCTATTTAATCCCCGCCCTTGAAGCGACGAAACAGGCAAAGGCTCTCCCAAACCAAGCTGACAAAATTCAGCTACATGCTGATCCAAAGCATCATTATCTGCTTTATTAGCAACAAAAACGATCTTTTCCGGTACATGTTCACGTAACAATTGTGCAATATTAATATCAGCAGGCAAAACGCCTTCCTGTGCATCCACAACAAATATAATTTTACTCATATCATAAATAGCCGTTTGAACCAATGACTCAACATCCGTTTGAAACTCAAACGAATCATTTTTTTCTGCAAAAATCCCTCCACTATCTACGACCAAAAACGATACGTCTTTATGAGTAACCAAAAACTCATTTAAATCACGAGTAACACCTGGCTTGTCCAAAGTAATTGCAGCTTTTTTTCCTAATAATCGATTGATTAATGTTGATTTACCTACATTAGGCCGACCCATAATCAAAACTTTTGCCATATTCATAGTAGAAAAGCTTAATTTGAACCTAAATTATTTACAAGACTTACTTAAACAACTAAATAATCATTGTCACTTAATATCAACAAATCAACACCATTACTAAACTACCTAAAAAATGTTAACTTTATATCTGATACATCCTTAATAGCAGATACCACAAGATCAGGAACACCATCTTCATCAAAAATACGAAACTGTACAATATGATTTTGCTGTAATTTTGATAAAATAAACTTATAATAAGGTTCATTTAAAGCATCTTGATTACTAACCCTAGTCAATACATCCGCGTTCTTAATATCTAATACATCATCTTTAGCCTTATTAAATTCAATATTACTCAAAGACTTTGCGTAGGCTAAAAAGGCAATTAAAACCGTCTTACACATCCTGTCATAAGCAATAGATTCAGAATGATTCTTACTTAATTTAGAAAAAGAATCTGATAGATAAAACTCTTTTACGAGCTTTAATTTTGATTCATATTTTTGATAAAATTTACTATCCTTAATATGATCATACACCTGTTGTTTAAAAGAACCTAAGCTATCATTTTGTGTTAATTTCTGAGTAACAACACGCTCAGGAGTACCTTGTGGAGTTAATGCAACTTGAGATAACCGAGGTGGATAACTAGCAATAGAAATAGGACTCGATAAAGCCATATACAATCCTCCTAAAAAATAATTTTATAACCTATTATAAAAATTTATCTTTATTTATTATGAAAGAAATAACATAAATAACAAGTAGACAAGTAAACAATTATCTGAAACAGCAACAATGAAACTTAAACAAAATTAAGATTTAATCTCTTTCCAGTTGCTTGAGCAAGCTTTAACAAAAGTTTAAGTGTTGGAACACGTGTATTACGGCCACTTTCAAGTCTAGCTAAAACAGGTTGAGTAATATTAGCTTTATTGGCTAACTCTGTTTGAGTTAAACCAGAACGAAGACGCAAAGTATATACAAGATTAGCTATCTGATTAACTTCAATTTCTTTTTCAAAAAAAAGATTAAATTCATCATCACCACTAAACTCTTCAATAGTATCATCTAACGATCTTGTTTTTTGCTTTTTTATATTATAGCCCATAATCATTACCTCACATTAGATCTTATTTTTTGTTTGTTATATTATAAACCATAATTATTACCTCATAAATCAACTAATAAGAGAATCTAAAACATAACGAAATAAAAATGTATACCCTTCAGTTTCACCTCGAATTTTAATTTCCCAAAGATCATTAGATAACCTTTTAAACTGTACTCTTGACGATTCAAATCCTAACTCCTCAACATTTTTTAAAGCAGCTAAAATAATAGCCTGATCTTTGCTAGACAATGTTTTTAAAAATTCAATAACAGGAACTTGACCAAATGGAGTTTCTAGAAATTCTATTTTCATAGACAAATTATACCCAAAAGGATATAATTGTAAATGCTTTTTAAACAAAAACCTAACTAACATGTAAAAACGAACATAGAAAAAGCATCTATTTTTATTTACAATACCATTCTATGAGTTTAAATATCATATTTTGTGGATCACCAACATTTTCGTGTGAATCGCTAGAAGCATTAATAACATTACCCATCAATAAAACCATATCCGTTATTACACAACCAGACAAAATTAGAAAAAGAGGCAACAAAATACAACCTACCCCTATCAAAACCCTAGCAGTCAAGCATAACCTTCAAACATATACGCCAGAATCAAAAGAATCATTTAATAAACTCATAACAAACTTAAAACCAGATATTATCATTGTAATAGCGTATGCCATGATTATCCCTAAAAATATTACAGACACGTACATATGCATTAACGCACATACATCACTACTTCCGAAATATCGTGGAGCATCCCCAATTCAAGCTGCTTTACTTAACCAAGATACAAAAACAGGGATTTGCTTAATTCACATGAATGATAAACTTGATGAAGGAAATATTATTACTAGTAAAGAAATTGCTATTACAAAAACAGATACCTATGGACACCTACACGACAAATTAGCAACCTTAACAGCAACAATGATTACTGAATTCATCAACCAATTTCAAAACAATACTAACTTAACAAGCATTCCGCAAAATCATCAACAAGCAAGCTATTGCAAAAAAATAAAATCCAATGATTATAAACTCAATATAAAAGATCCAATCGAAATAACATTAGCAAAAATAAAAGCCTATAGCCCTAAACCAGGTGCTTATATAAGCATAAACAATAAAACAATAAAAATATTAGACGCAAAAATTGAATCTGGTAAACTAATCCCCATAAAAGTTCAACCTGAAGGAAAAAACGTGATGTTATACAAAGATTATTTATTAGGCAATAAAAACGAGATCAACCTATGTTAGCAAAACGTATTATCCCATGCTTAGATGTAAACAACGGTCGAGTTGTCAAAGGAACTCACTTTGTAAATCTTAAAGACGCTGGCGATCCAATAGAACTTGCGAAACTATATGATCAACAAGGTGCTGATGAACTTGTATTTTTAGATATTACCGCAAGTTCTGATAAACGAAATATCTTATTAGATCTTATTAAAAAATGTGCAAAAAACATTTTTATTCCATTTACAGTTGGAGGTGGAATCAATGACTGTGAAACCATTCAAGCCTGCCTATTAGCAGGAGCAGATAAAGTATCTATTAATACAGCGGCGGTTAAAAATCCAACATTAATCAAAGAAGCAGCCTACCAATTTGGATCACAATGTATCACCGTTGCAATAGATGCAAAAAAAATAACAAAACCTAGTAATATTGCTTATCAAGAAAAAACTGTCCAATGCGATAAATCATCAATTTGGGAAGTATTTACACATGGAGGACGATATGCAACTGGTATCGATGCCATAAAATGGGCAAATTATATGGCCTCACTAGGTGCTGGAGAATTGTTAGTCACCTCAATGGACAAAGATGGAACAAATACAGGATATGATGAACCCTTAACAGCTGCAATTGCCAAAGCCGTATTAATCCCTGTTATTGCTTCAGGAGGTGCTGGCAGCTTAGATCATATTTCGTCAGTCTTAACCCATGCAGATGCAGCCTTGTTAGCATCCCTATTGCATTATAACAAAACAACAATTACTAAAATTAAAAAACATTGCCACAAACATAACATCCCAATAAGACAATAACTATTTCTTTTTTAAATGACCTGTCTTTTTACGCGGAAATGATTTTAAAACCTGATCATCAAGATTACCTAACACTGAATTTGACTTAAAGAGTGTTTGAGCAATTAATTTGGGATCTGACGTATGAGATACCTCATCAGCTTCCTCAATAGTAACGACATCCTCATCAGAAATAGGCGAATCAGCGACTTCATTAATATCAACACCTGTCTCAACCACCATATCGTCCTCTTGAACAGCTAACGTAGTATCCTCTTCTGTTACTGATGTCTCAACATTTGTAATATCATCAAAAACCTCTTCAGTAATATCATCATTATCAGTATTATTATCCTGAATGATTTCCTTGTCTGTTTCATGATCATCAGCAACATCTTCAGTTGTTACTTGATCTTCTTTTGTTTCCGTTTCAGCTACGATTGATGTTTCTTCTTTCGTGTCTTTTGTATCGTTAGTCTCTACTTTAGAAATAACAACCTCTTCTAACATTACTTCTTCAACAACCTCTTGCGAAACATCATCATCCTGATTTTTTGAATCCTGCTGAGAAACAGTCGAAACAGGCTTTGTAGTATCAACCTGATTTGACTCAACATTTTGATCAGCAGGAGACTTTAACAACGATTTAACTTTTAAGATTAATGCATCTAATGTAGGAGAACTCATCGAAAAAAATGAAGGCTTTTCTTTTACATCCTTAGCATTTTCTAAATCTTTTTTAGTAGAAACCATTATAATAACTCCAATCCATTGTATCTATATATTATTCTACCCTGTTTTTTTGTCATTAAACATTAAAAATTTCTTTATTAAACTCAAATTCTTCAAGATATAGAAAGAGTATGGTATGTTCTAACGCATAATGAAAAAAAAGAAACGTGTTTTAGTAGGAATGAGTGGTGGAATCGACTCATCTGTAACCGCTGCTTTACTACAAAAAAGAGGTTATGATGTTATTGGTATTACCATGCAACTGGTACCAAAAGAAACAGAAAAACAATCTGCTTGTTGTAATATTGGAGCCATTAACGATGCAAAAAGAGTAGCATCAAAATTAAATATTCCCCACTATACCATTAATATTCGTGATGAATTTAAACATCACGTTATTGATTATTTTGTTAATGAATACTTACTAGGACACACACCCAACCCTTGTGTCGAATGTAATCGATATATTAAATTTGATGCTCTAGAACAAAAATGCAAAGAATTAAATGCTGATTATATTGCGACAGGGCACTACTGTAAAATCACAGCCAATGCAAAAAAATCACGTTTTTTCTTAAAAAAAGCTAAAGATCAACAAAAAGATCAATCCTATTTCTTATATATGCTTTCCCAGCAACAACTAAAACGAACATTATTTCCATTAGGAAATTACTTAAAATCAGAAATTAGAGACATTGCCCATTCATTTAATCTCATAAATGCCAATAAAAAAGAAAGTCAAGATATTTGTTTTGTAACAAACGGAAACTATAAATCATTTATTGAAAATGAAATTGATAAAAAAACAATTGATAAAGGCAATATTGTTGATACAACAGGCGCTATATTAGGCGAACATACAGGTATTTATAATTATACAATTGGACAAAGAAAAGGACTAAATATTTCTCATTCATCACCTCTTTATGTCATTAAACTAAATGCAAAAAACAACGAAGTAATAGTAGGCACACAAGATGAACTAGCAACCACAACCTTTTGTATCGATACCTATAGTTTAGTAAATCCCGAACAAATAAAAACAAATAAACTATATAGTGTTAAAATTCGCTATAAAATGATTCCATTTAATTGCAAAATAACAACCATCACTAAAGACAAAATAACACTAAAATCCACAACACCATTAAAATTTATAACACCAGGCCAATCATGCGTTATCTACGATAAAGATACGGTAATTGGTGGTGGCATAATCAGAAAATAATTCTTATTATTAGATTATGTTTGCCTATATTGACTCTATTTGTCTAACACTATTTAAAATATTATACAAATTTATCCACACACATCTAACAAGCTATATTTTAATTGTCATAGTATGTGGATTAACCATAAGATTCATATGGAACCAACTTCAATATAACGTTAATAATATGCTATTAAAATTAATTATGATACTAATCTTACTATCAAGTGGAATTTTTAGCATTTGGTTTATCTGCTTTCACTTTCATACGTTTCGTACAATAAACTAAAAAATATTATTTTAATAAAGAAATAAATTCCTTCATTTTATTATAATCTTTTTTTCCTGGAAAAGATTCAATCCCACTAGCAACATCTATAGCATAAGGATTAACTAATTGAATCGCCTTATCAAGGTTATCTACATTAACCCCTCCAGACAAAATCAATGGCAAATCATAATCTTTAGCAGCTAAGGCCAACCCCCAATCAAAAGAAATACCAGAGCCACCATAACCTACATCTGTTTTAGTATCTAATAAAATTCCTGAAACTAAGCCTTGGTACCCCCCTATTTTTTCAATATCAGCAATATCAGACACATGAATAGCTTTAATAATACGTGATGTAATCTTCATACAATACTCAGGTGACTCATACCCATGAAGTTGAGCCATATCCAATTTACATTCATCCAAAATTGAATTTACTTCAGCAACATCATGGTTAACAAAAACACCAACTGTCGTAACAAAAGGAGGTAAATAATAAATAATTTCTTGAACCTGCTCTACCGATACAGCACGATCACTTTCAGGATAAAAAATAAAACCTAATGCATCTACTCCTAAATTAACAGCATTTAAAGCATCGTCTTTATTAGTAATCCCACAAAATTTAAGTCTCATTATTAAAATAGTTAATCATATTTAAATTTTTTACAAGTCCTTCTCCAATTAAAACAGCAAAAAAACCAGCTTTTATTAACTCATCTAATTGATCAACATGATCATATCCACTTTCTGCAATACAAATAACATCATCAAAACAGTCATCAATCTGCTGTTTCATCGTTAACGATCTTGACAGATCAACATCAAAATTTTTTAAATTTCGATTATTAATCCCAATAATATCAATATGATTTAAACAAGACACTTTATCCAAATCATCTCCATCATGAACTTCACATAAAATATCCAAATTATATTGACGCGCACAGTCAATTAATTCTTGAGCTTGATTTACAGATAAAATAGATACTATCAATAAAATAGCATCCGCACCAATCAACGATGACTCTTTAATTTGAATTGGATCAATCATAAAATCTTTTCTCAAAACAGGTAACTTAAAATGATTCTTAATAGCCATCAAATAATCATTATGACCTTGAAAAAATCGTTCATCCGTTAATACAGACAAAGCCGAAGCCCCTGAACGCATATATGATTTTGCAATAACAAGAGGATCAAAATCTGAATTAATTACCCCCTTTGATGGCGACGCTTTTTTAACTTCTGCAATTAAAGACAACCCCTTCAACAAAAGACTATCTTTAAAAGAAACAGAATCAAACTGATAGTGTTCTAACGAAACTAAATAATCACTTGTCTTTAAATAATCAACATACTGCTTTTTATCAGCAACAATATCATGAAGTATAGTCATAACTTAATCAGTTTCAAGCTGATTCGTATCATTAGATACCAATCGATACGTCGTATTAAAGTCTTCTGATAAATAAATTTTGCTATTAGGAGCAAGAGAACGAGTTAACCAAACATTACCTCCAACAATTGAATTGGCACCAACAATAGTATCACCCCCCAAAATAGTACTCATCGAATAAATAGTAACACCATCTTCAATAGTAGGATGTCGTTTTAATGCAAGATCAACATCCTTAGTACTAAAAGCCCCCAACGTTACCCCCTGATAAAGCATAACATTATTTCCAATAACAGCTGTCTCTCCAATAACAATTCCCGTACCATGATCCATACAAAATGAGTTACCAATAGTTGCTCCAGGATGGATATCAATCGCCGTCTGACGATGAGCAATTTCAGTAAACATTCTTGGAATTAAAGGAACTTTCTGTTGATAAAAATAATGAGCGATCCGATATACCATCACAGCCAAAAATCCAGGATAAGATAAAATAACCTCAACCAAACTTTTTGCTGCTGGATCAGCATGATATATTGCATTAGCATCATTTTTTAAAGAAGATCTTAAAGAAGAAACACTATCAAAAAAACCATAAACAATTGTTTTAGCCAACTGCTTAGCCTCGGACTCAGCAATAGTAGAATCCTGCTCGGGATTCCAAAAAATACATTTAAACACTTCTGGAATCAAAAAATCTTGAAGCTGCATCAAGCGTTGCTCTGTCACAACCTCTAAATTCTCATCTTTTAATGCTTCCGTCCCAAAAAAACCAGGAAACAAAATTTCTTTTATAAGTTCCAAAATATCAACAAGCATTTGCTTAGGAGGATAATGAACATTATCTGAAATATTAACAATACCAGTATCTTCATACGATTGAAGAATAGATTTCTTATACTTATTAATCATAAAACCACAAAAACCATAAAAATTTCTTCTTTACATTCTTTAACATCTCTGAAGATTCTCTATAAGCAATCCCAGAACCATAAAAATAGTTTAATCCAAGCGAAACAATAAAGGAAGATTTTTGATTAATCGTTAACATAGGAACTCCTAATTGAAATTGATAACTAAAGCGAGATGATAACCGCCTCATTAAACCGAAAGAAAAAAATGAATTCATAAAAACATGTGAACGAAAAGAATATGCTGGCTCAAAAATTAATGTTGTTATAAATTTGTAATTCTCACTCAAGTTCCAATATCTGCCATAGCCAAAATTCATAATTCCAACAAAATCATCCTCTTTATCAGAATACCCTCCCACCGACAATAAACGAAACGATAAATCAGAAAAAACATGATGAACACCAACTTTCTGAGATAAAAATAAAGCTGAGCGCGATTGATACATATCAATCTGATAATCATAAAACGTAGCATACCCTGCAAACAAAAAAGAACCATAAAACAATATAATAGCCATAACAAAAGCCAATAAATAACTTGGCATTTTAAATAAATAACAAAAACGAAATGAACACTTCATACAAAAAATTATTATTTAAATTAATTATAATCACAATACTTATTTTAAAAGCAAACTATAATTTAGCTAATTCTAGCAAAGTAAATTCCGGATATTTTTATAGTAGATCATACGAAGGAACCGCTGGTTATTGTGCCGTAATAACACCAGAACTATCACAAGTTAGCGATGACATGACAAAAAAACTAAATATCCTAAATACTATTAATAATACTAACCAATCCAGCAACACAATATACTACGACACCAAACCACAAAAAATAAACCACAACAATCATTCATTTACACAAATAGCCCTAGAAACAAACATAACTCCAAAAAAAATTAAACAAAAAACAAATCCATTTCAGCAACTACCTAACTATATAGTAAGCCAAAAATAACAAGCGATGAACAAAATTGTAAAAAAAAGAAGCCATTCAAACAAAATTGTAAAAGATCAACAAAAAAATAATACTATAAAAATCAACATAATCTTTACAACAACATTATTATTATTTTGTATAACTTTGTCGACAAATCAAGCAAGTACTGCTGTAAACATGAAAAAAACAACATTTTCAAATGGTAATCATGGTGGGATTTTTTATACAACAAACAAACATAAGTCTATTAGCAAACAAATGGCCCCCTCATCACAAACACCACAACAAATCGTTACCAATCAATGGGAATCCGTCACCTACAGCCCTGAAGAAACCTATATTAAATTAGAAAAAAAAATATATAAAGGCAAAACCCCTAGCAAACAAAAAAAGTTATCATTTTCAGAAATAGCTAGTAAATATTAATAAGCAGTCTATTTATTGATCTAAGATAAGTATGATATTGTATAAAACTTATGAAAGAACCTATTAAAAATATTATCTTTGATATTGGGAATGTTTTATTTAAATATGACCCTACTTATATTATTGAATGCCTAACACCTAAATCAAAATTCAAACAACTATATTTGGATCATTTATTCAATTCTGACTACTGGCAAAAAATGGATAGAGGCGATATCTCATTAGAAAAAGTTAAGAAAAAATTAATAGAAACACACCAATTAAGCAATCAAGAAGACAATGAAATCACAAAACTTGTTAACGAATTTACAAACCACTTAATTCTAAACACTGATATGAAAACATTATTTCAAACATTAAAACAGCGATACAACATCTATATTTTATCAAACTTCCAATCAAAACCATTTCAACAATTAGCAAAAAACAACCCATTTCTAACCGAGGCACAAGGAATTGTTGTATCAGCAAATGTTATGATGAAAAAACCAGAAATCGGAATTTATCATTTTTTACTTAGTCAATATCGATTATTACCTCATCAATCTATTTTTATTGATGACTTAAAAGAAAATATCCAAACGGCAAAAAAACTATTAATTAACACCATTCATTTCAAATCCTACGGCCAAACAATCAAAGACTTACAACAATTTAATATAAAAATATAATATGAACCTAGCCAATGAAATTAATGCCAGAAGAACATTTGGGATTATTAGTCATCCTGATGCAGGTAAAACAACATTAACCGAAAAATTACTATTATTTGGAGGCGCTATTCACGCAGCTGGAGCAATCAAAGCAAAAAAATCAAACCGCTATGCAACGTCAGACTTTATGGAAATAGAAAAACAACGTGGAATATCAGTAGCCACATCAGTCATGGGATTTACCTACAAAAACATTAAAATCAACCTATTAGATACCCCCGGACACAAAGATTTTTCTGAAGATACTTACAGAACATTAACAGCCGTAGATAGCACTATTATGGTAATTGATAGCGTTAAAGGCGTTGAAGCACAAACTCACAAATTAATGGAAGTCTGTCGAATGAGAAATACACCAATTATTACCTTTATCAATAAATGCGATCGCCTTGGTAAAGATCCCATCGATCTCATTGATGAAATTGAAGATAAATTACAATTATCAGTTTGCCCTATTACATGGCCTATTGGAATGGGAAACCATTTTAAAGGGGTATATAATTTAAAAACAAAATCAATTTTATTTTTTTCAACCAATAACAATACATCAAACCCAACCATAATCAAAGATATCAACTCAAAGGAAGCTCTTGAACGAATAGGCGAACTTGAAATAAAAAAATTAAAAGATGATATCGAATTAATTAATGGCATTTACTCTAATTTAAATAAAGATGACTATTTATCAGCAACAACATCGCCTATCTTTTTTGGTAGCGCTTTAAATAACTTTGGTGTAAAAGAACTATTAAATGAATTTATTGACCTATCCCCACCACCCCAACCTAGACAAACACAACTAAGAAGCATCGAGCCAAAAGAACCAAAATTTTCAGGCTTTATATTTAAGATTCATGCAAACATGGATCCTAAGCATCGTGATCGTATTGCTTTTTTAAGAATATGTTCAGGGCAATTTGAAAGAAACAAAAAATATTTTCACGTAAGACTAGCAAAATCATTAAAATTTAGTGCCCCAACAGCCTTTATGGCTCATGAAAAATCCATCATTGAACAGGCCTATCCAGGCGATATTATAGGATTACATGACACAGGAAATTTAAAAATTGGTGACACCCTTTCTGAAGGAGAATCCATTAAATTCAAAGGAATACCTCATTTCTCACCAGAGATATTTAAATATGTTGTAAATGAAGACCCCTTAAAAACCAAACAACTTAATAAAGGAATTGAACATCTATGCGAAGAAGGCGTTGCACAACTATTTACCAATATCATTGATAACAGAAAAATAATTGGTGTTGTTGGTCTACTACAATTTGAAGTCATTGAATATCGACTCAAAAATGAATACAACGCTAGTTGCCGCTTTAACGATGTTAATTATATTAAAGCCGTATGGATTTCAGCAAAAAACAAACAAGATCTTGATACCTTTATCAACTCCCACAAAAACCAAATTGCCTTAGACATGGATAATCAAACGGTCTATTTATCTGAAACTCAATGGAGCTTAGATCGAGAAATAAAAGAAAACCCAGCTATTAACTTTCGTTTTTCATCAGAAATATAAAAACAAAAAATTTTTATTTATAAATAATATATGCTATGATTTGCGCAAAAAAATTATACTTATGACATTAAAAACCAAAAACAACCTGCCTGATATAACACTAGAATCATCACCTGACATTGTAAGAACAATCGATAAAGTTGGAATGACAAACATCACCTACCCTATTAAAATCAAAATAAATGAATCCATTCAAACAATCCCAGCAAACATAAACATCTTTATTAATGTAACAGATCCAACCATTAAAGGAATTCATATGTCACGCCTATATACAACCGCTTTAAATCATTTTGAAACAGAAGAATTTAATCACTTATCAATTACAAATTGCTTAACAAAAATCATACAAACACATCCTCAATCTAGCAACAAAGCTTATCTAGAAATTAATTACGATTATTTACTAAAACAATCATCACTATCATCAAATTTAACAGGGTATCGATCGTATCCGATTACTTGTATAGCTGAAAAAAATCAGACATCAACAACCTTTACACAAAGTTTTACAATCACATACTCTAGCACCTGCCCATGTTCAGCAGCCTTATCACGACAAGCCATTCAAGAAAAATTTCACAATGATCACCCTTATGAAGAAACCTTCTCAAAAGAAGCTATTTTGAATTGGCTAACCAAAGAAAAAAATATAACCGCAACACCCCATGCTCAAAGAAGTTATGCTAAAATAACATTATCCTACAATGATCCCCATACAATCCAAATTGAAAATTTAATACAAAAAGCGGAATCCATAATAAAAACACCTGTGCAAAGTATAGTAAAACGAGAAGATGAAAAAATATTTGCAATCAACAATGCGAAACATTTAATGTTTTGTGAAGATGCCATCAGAAAATTAGATCATTGGCTAGAATCTATCAAAGAATTAACAGACTACTCTATTACAGTAAATCACCATGAAAGCCTTCATGCGCATAATGCTACAGCATCAACACGTAAACAATCAAACAAATAAAAAAGCCACAAGAGTCCAACACACCCCCGCTAAAACAGCAGCAAATGTTGCTTGAGGTAACTGTGTCTTAACATGATCCATCAAATCACATCCCGTACACATCGCCGTTAATACCGTAGTATCAGAAATAGGAGAACATTGATCACCATAAACAGACCCATCCATAACAGCCGCAAAACATATCGTCATAAATAATTCAGGATATGCTAACCCCGAATACTGCGCAACAGCCCAAGCAAGTGGCATAGCAATTGGAAAAACAATTGCATATGTTCCCCAACTAGTTCCTGTTGAAAAAGCCATGCAAACACAAATAATTTGTAATATCACAGGCAACATCCAATAAATAATTGACTGACCCAAAATACCAGTTAAATACATTCCTGCACCCGTCTGAATTGTAATTTGCCCAATCATCATAGCACATAACAATATAACTAAACCCAAAATCAAACTTTTCATTCCATCCATCACTCCATTAATAACATCCAGCAAGCCCATACCTTTCATCAAAGCCATAATAAAAGAAATAATTAACGTTAAACCAAAAGCTAAACTAATATTAGGTGATCCATACATAATAAATGTACCGATAGCAATCCCAATTAAACAAAATAAAGGAAAAACAAATTCTAAAAAATGTGATGTATAAGATGTAGGAACTTCTGTAGTCTGTAACTCAAAAGAACTTAACGGAATAGCCTTCTCGGCATCTAACTGACCGGTTTCTCGAGATCGATGCATAGCATCTTTCAACTTAGAGCCAATAAATAAAGGTTTTTCAATAGCAACCAAAAATGTTCCTAAAACAGCAAAAATAGCATAAAAACAAAATGGAACACTTTTAAAAAAGAAAGCAACACGATCCGATTGAGTAACTAAAAAACTAACACCAGAAACATAAATAAAAGACTGAACATAAGCAGGCCAAGAATTAAATGCTAACTGAGAAGCAATAGGAGATGCTGTTGAATCAACAATATAAGACAATTCTTCATGACTAACATTTTCTTTATCAGACAAAGGTTTTACCGTACTACCCACCAAAACCACACTCATAGTACCCCCTTGAAAAAATAAAATACCTAATACCCATGTCACTAACTTAGCTGACCTAGGACCACGAACAAAATTATCAGTCATCCAATCAGCAAATGCTTTAGCAGCACCTGTCTTGGCCCAAATCCCTAATAACCCCCCTAACAAAAACAAATAAATCAAAATCATAGTTGCAGAACTTTCCCTCATCAAACTAGCAATTAAAACATCTTCAATAATATTATATTTTGCCAAAATCAAAGCACCAGAACCCACACCCATTAACAAAGCCGTAACAGGTTCTTGAGTTAACCAACATAAAATTAATGTTAAAATAGCTGGTAACAAAGACCAAAAAGACCAATGTTTTTTTAATGTTAACAATTGAAAAACACTGTCACCAGAACTAGTATAAACCTTAATTACCTCCTTAGTAATCTGAGGTTTTAACTGCCAATCACTATTTTGAAATAACAATAACTGAGAATCATCTTGCTCAATAATGTCATCAACATAAGTAGGTTGATCTTTATAAACATAATAATAACCTTGATGATCTGTCATAACATCTAACGTAATCGATTCAAGAATATACGTTGGCTCAATCGTACGACCAACCCAAAAAGAAACCAAAAGTCCCCCCAAAACAAAAACCCACAAACCTTTTCTTAAAAATAAAACTAATGATTCCATAAATATAAAAAATTACTTGCTTAAATCATACACTGAAAATTTCAACATTCCTAATCAATTTAACTAAACTCTTCTCATATATCTAGAAATTTTGTACAGTAAGCTCATGAATAAAAAAGCATTACTTATCATCGATCACGGATCTAAAAAAGAAGAAGCTAATCTTATGTTATTTAATGTAGTGCAAGCTCTACAAAAAAGACGTCCTGACTTAATCATTGAGGGCGCCCATATGGAATTAGCAGCCCCAAGCATCGAAGATGGAATCAATCAATGTATTCAAAAAGGTGCTCACCATATTGTTGCACAGCCCTTCATGTTGTCACCAGGAAGACATACTACAGAAGATATTCCAAATATGATTCAAGAAATTGCCCAAAAGCATCCCTCCATCACCATTAAAACAGCCAAACATTTTGGATTACATGAAAAAATTATTGATATTCTCTTGGATGCATCAAACCTATAATATCCGTAATTTAGCAATCACGCCTACATCTACACAAATATTTTTATATCCTTTAAATTTTTCGATCAATTTATTATGATCTTCAGTCATATAAGTTTCAAGGTGTTCCAATCCTCAACCGCTACTATGTCAATAAACATCGGTTTTTTATTTAAAAAAACAATATATATAAATAAAAAAAATCAAACAACTATCAAACAACTAAATGTTTAGTATCATCACCTATTAAATCTACCATTGAATGAACCCAATCTAATCGTTCGTTTAAACAAGGTATTAATGTAAACGATTCACCACCATGCTCTAAAAAAATTTCTTTACCTTCTTCACCCATTTCTTCTAACGTTTCCAAACAATCCGAAACAAAAGCAGGACAAACAACAGCTAGTCGTTTAACACCTTTTTCAGCTAATTCTTTAATCGTTGTATCAGTAAACGGTAATAACCACGGATCATTCCCAAGCCGAGATTGAAATGAAACAGAATAAGAACCTAAACTAAGATTAAGTTTATCAACCACCAACTGTGTCGTTTTATAAACATGATGACTATAACAATAACGATGAGCATCAGAATCAACATGACAGCAATCATCAATCGCCTTACAATGCAATTGAGTTGGGTCTGTTTTTTTTACATGTCGTTCTGGAATACCATGATAACTAAATAAAAGATAATCAAAACAATCCTTATCTTTATAATCAGAAATAGAATTAGACAATGATGAAATATAAGATGGATAATCATAAAATGATTCAATATATTTTAATGTTACATCAGGATAATGCTTAGCCATCACTAATTTAGTTTGTTCAATAACCGTCTTTGTAGATGCCATCGCATAATGAGGATACAAAGGAAATAATAAAATTTCTTTTAAACCAGAATGATTAATACACAACCTATCAATTGCAGCTTTAATAGAAGGATTACCATAACGCATACCAAGCTCAACAGGAATATCTACTTTATCCTGTACTAACCGTAATAACCGCTTACTTAATACCATTAACGGTGAACCTTCATCCCACCAAATAGATTGATAAGCAGCTGCCGTTTTTTTTGGACGAAATGGCATAATAATACAAAACACAAGAATCCAACGAAAAAAAACAGGAACATCCAAAACATATTTATCCATTAAGAACTCACCTAAATAGCGTCGTATATCAGGCAAAGATGTTGAATCAGGAGATCCTAAATTAACCAATAAAACAGCACGATCATGATTAGTCATAAAAAAACCTTAACTATTCTGCCACAACAGAATCAATAACAGTAAATAAATCCAATAACAAAGCATCAGTAGCCTTTCCCTCTGCCTGCCAAATAATAGTTCCTTGTGAATTAATCAATAAAAAATATCCTTTTTTCTTATTATTAAAACCATAATAATCTTGATACCTATCCGTATCCCCACTATAAATCATTTGATGAGGATGCAAATTAACATCAATACCCTTTTTCATCCCCTTTTTCATTTGTCGAAGAATCCATTTTGGCAGTTTTCCAATCATTGGAATCGAAATAAAAAAAACATCATCAGTTTCAGAGTATCTATCTTGAAAAGGTTTTAACCATGAATCAAAATCATCACCTGCCTTACGAGAAAAACCATACGCTACAAACGACACCTTAAACTGCTTAAAATAGTATGGAAAAACAAGATTGTCACCCGCCAAAGATTCCCCAGCCTGATCCAAAAATGGCTTATCAATCATAGTGTTCATATGCTCTACTTGAAGAGCAGGTTGTGCCATAACAACCACTGAAAAAAATCCTACCAAAAAATTTATAACTAATACTCTAATCACAACCATTCTCCGACCGATATGATCCAGGCGACATTCCTGTTATTAACTTAAAACATCTTCCAAACGATGAATGTGAATTAAAACCACATTCTACACCAATAGAAAGCGTCGTACGCCAATCATATTTTAACAAAAGTTCCTTCGCTTCTTCAACACGAAATGTCATCAAATACTGACTAAAACTTTTTTGTTTAACATTATTTAAATATTCTGATAATTGATGAGAACTAACTTTTAACATTTCAGCTAACAATTTTAATGACAATAACGGATCTTTATAAACCTTATTCTGAAGCATTAAAACATCCAATTCCTTTTCAATTAAATCTAAATTTACATTCGATAAATGTGTTTTTTTATATGACTTCGAATCAAGTTCAGAAATACCACAAAACATAACCTGAAAATAATTAAAGACTAAATCAAACAATAATAAGAAAACCATCAAAAATATAAAAAAATTATAAATAATAAAAAAATAAAAATGTAACCATACCAAAGCTACAGCTAAAATAGGTAATGTAATATGAATACCCATAAAGAAAAAATGAAAAAATTGTCTATGAGATAAAACAGAACCATCAATAAATAATAAAAAATTTGAATATCTCAAATACAATCCATAAATCACAACCAAACTAATCAAACAAATCCATTTTAAAACTGGAAACATAAGCAAAAACGATGCCAACAAAGGATATGACAAAACACTATAAAAAAGAAAAATAATCAAAACAAAAAAGAGAGGCAATAAATGAAATAAATCCGTATTAACAAAATCAGATTCTTTTCGAATAAAATAAAACAAAATACTCAACAACCAAATCAAGCACAAATCTATCAAAATTGTATAATTATCAATCAAGAAAAAAACATCATAATAAGAAAAACGAAAAAAAAGAAATCCAAAAACAAAAAAATAACACCCTGTTAAAAAATTACTATAACGAATATAAGATTTCAAAAAAAGAACAAAAGAAAAAACAAACAAAAACCCTGTTACAAACAAAGGTGTTGTTACTAAAAAATCTACTAAACCAGCCATAATTAAACAGATTCCTTTTTTAAATCTATAAAAGACGAAATATCAATCGTATCTGATATGTATTCCGGTATAAAACTTTTTAATACCAAATGATTATCTAACAAAAACATACCAGACATTTGAAAAGCATCTCCAACCTGATTACCAATCCCATATCCTTTTAAAACACCAGTTACAAATGTTCGCCACCAAACTCGTAACCCAAATAATTGATACAATTTTCCTCGTGACAATCCAAAAGATCGATATAATTCTCTTTCGGGATCACTAATACAATCACATTGAGATAATTTACGAGAAACCAAAAAATCAGCAGCAATATCATGCTCTGTCATATATACCAACACTGGAACAACATTATTTTTTAACAAAAAATGATAGTTATCCTCAAGCAAAGACAATAATTGACGACAAAAAACACATCCAAAATGACGCAAAAAAACAACTAAAACTTTTTTATCACGACTTAGCTCTAATAACGATTGATTGTGATTTGTTTTAAAAACCTGTAAAGATTCTTCAAAACTAGGAATATTAAAATTTTCACGAGCAAGTTTTAAAGAATATACTAAGTGCAAAATCAAAAAAAATGGAATAAGCCAAACTAAACAATTTAAAAAAATTAAAACAAAAAAATCACTTCCAAAAACATTCTTTACTATAGCAACACTAAGAAAAACAGCAACCATAGTCTTTATTAAAAACCCTAAAAAAATAAAAGGCCAAAAGCGAACAGGATTTAAAGAAGCAATTATATAACCAAAACCATACACCAAAACAAATAAACCAATAAATTGCCAACCTAAAGCTGTAGTAGCACTATCATGCGCAAAATTAGCCAAAAAAAATTGCGGATAAAAAAGAGCAAGCAAACCCCAAATCAAATTATATATACCTGCTAAATTTAAAACCCAAAAAGGCCACATTGTATAACGAGACATCGCCAAAGAATTATAATTTATACCAACAGCCATAACATGCTAAATTATATAGTAATCTAAATGCATTTGCACGAAAGTCAAAAAAAAATTGCAATCAAATTATAAGATGATATAGTAATATTATGATTACTCAAAAAATAATTTTAATACTTTTTTTTCTAACAACCTTAACAAGTTGTGGAACAAATATTTTTCAAGGCTTAGCAGGTGAACCAGAAAAAAGTTTACTAGAATCAATAGAAGATGCATCAACAACAGAAGATTACAATCTATTAATAGAAGAAGCTGATTCTATTATTAATAGCAATTCAGCAACAAACGAAGAAAAAGCAGAAGCACATTTAATAAAAGCAGAAGCAATATTAGGAAAATCAGGAGTAACAGCAATAGATATTATGGGCGATTTAGCATCTGGCATAACAAATGGAAATAACCCAATAAACACATTAGAAACAACAACAGATATCAATGATTTAATAACAGCTTCCGAATCAATTACAGCAGCAAGCACATTAGGTAACCCAGGTGATGAAAATCAAAACTTAATGAAAGGAATTGTTAATACAATGATTGTAATGAATACAATTACAGAAGAATTTTCAATAGACGAAGATGGAAACGTAGAAAACAATGTAAGTAGTTATTCAACAAGTTTAGATAATATCATGTATCCAGGTGATCAAACAGACTATGATATATTACATTATTCTGAAGAAGCCATAGGTGGATTTACAAATTCAAATGCCTTAACAAACGAGCAAAATCAAGAAATACAATCAATTAGTGATCAAATAGAACTTTTAAAAAATTTAAACGAGAGTGGCGATAGTGAAAGTGAAAAAGAAAATCAAATAACAAGCATATTCCAGGGGTTTTAAATGAATAAATTAAAAAAGGGATTATTATTTTCAATATTATTATCAAGTACAACATATGGCTATCAAGAAGTATATGAGTTCCATAATATAAGACAAAAGGCAATGGGAGGTACTCATGTATCAACCGCTAAAAACTCTACAACCTTTTATCAAAACCCTGCTTATTTACAATTAGAAAAGAAATTCAAAATTTCAATCCCTAAAATTGCAGTAGGCTTCAATACCGATATAATAAATAATCTAGATGATATTAATACATTAAGTTCTAGCACTGAAGATATATCAAAGCAAATAGAAGTCTTAAAAAGCTTAGTTCCGTTAAAAGGTGCTTTCTCAGGAAATATTCAACCCGTATTAACATTCACAAAAAAAGGATTTGGGCTAACAACCACCGTAGAATCAAAAGTTGGATTTGATTTAAAACAAAAAACAGCTCCAAAACTACAAGCAGAAGGAAGTATCAACACCAATTATCAATTAGGTTTTGGCCATACTATTAACTATTTAGATAAAGAAATCCATATAGGAGTATCAACAAAATATATATCACGAACTATATTATATGATGCACAAAACGGAAATAATATATTTGAATTAGATCAAGTAGAAATAATAAAAGCCTTTAACGGTCTATCAGAATTTGAAGCTGATTCATATACCATAAAAGGGTTTGGGGTAGACCTTGGAACACTATACCAATACGAAACTAAGTATGGAAATGCAATGGCAGGAATTACAGTTAAAAACATCCTATCATCCCTATCTGGCAGCCAAAATATAACAACAGGCAATACAACTGAATCTTATGATGTAAATACAAAAGATAATCTTGTAGTAAGTATAGGTAACAACATAATTTATAAAATTCCTTATTTAGGAAAACTTGAAATCGCAACAGACTATAATCTAATAGCTCCGACACAAAGTTTCTTTAAAAGAATTCATCTTGGAGCAGAAAAAAAAGTAACCCCCATCCTGTCCTTAAGAGGCGGTATTAACCAAGGATTTATCGTAGGTGGCTTTGGTATTAATCTGTTCTTAATCAAAATTGATTACGCATATTTTGCTGAAGAGTTTAGTGGTTCTCTTGGAAAAAACGTTGTTGAAAGTCATAATATCCAACTTGGAATGTTATTTTAACTATTACATAACTAACCATCACATTAATAATTTAAATACAAATTATATAAAATGAAACAAACCCAAGTCGCTATTATTGGTGGAGGCCTAGCAGGCTTAAGTGCAGCAAAAGAATTTGAAAAACATAACATAGATTACCTATTAATTGAAAAAGAAGAGACGGTTGGAGGAAAACAAAAAACATCCCATATAAATGGGTACCAATGTGATCATGGTTTTCAAATTTTATTAACCGCTTATCCTGAAGTAATAAAACAACTGAACATTAAAAAACTAATCCCTCATTATTTTAATAAGGGCGCAAAGTTATGGAATCAAAATAGCTTTAAAACAATTTCTGATCCCTTAAAAAAACCATCACATTTACCTTATTTATTATGTAATCCACTACTATCATGGAATGATTATTGGAAACTTTTTAAATTAAAATTATCACTTAAGAATCAAACAAGTGCGGATATCTTTGCATCAACCAATACAACTACAAAAGATTTATTTACAAGATTAGGATTTTCAGAAAACTGCCAAACCTATTTTTTAAAACCATTTTTTCGTGGTGTGTATTTAGATAACGAATTAATAACCTCATCTCGATTATGTTTATTTTATTGGAAATGTTTCTTAGAAGGAAATGCACTAATTCCCCAAAATGGTATCTCAGCAATTCCAAAACAACTAGAAAGCCATCTAAATCCAAACAATATTTTAAAAAATACAACCATAACAAACATAGATAAAACAATAATTACCACCGATACTGATATAAGAATTAAAGCTGATTTTATCTGCTGTGCCACAGACTATCAAACAGCCTCCACATTATATAATTTTCCAAATAAACACTATCAATGCGTAACCAACTACTACTACCAAACAGACACCCCTCCAACACATAACCGCTACTTATATCTAGATGGATCAAAAGGGCCAATTAATAATTTTCATAATGTAACAGCCATCAATAAACACGCAAGTCCAAAAGGAAACTATTTATTTTCTATTACATCAATCCCAAATAAAACGACAACAAAACATTACGAAAAAAACATTCTAAACCAACTTAAAACCTATTTTGGAGATCAAATTAATAAATGGAACTTAGTAACACATTTTCATATTCCACAAGCTCTTCCCCATCAATCCATAAGCCATGGTGTACTCAATACACATTATAACACCCAAAATATTTATTTTTGTGGGGATTGGACCATACAAGGGTCCATACAAGGCGCTTTATACTCAGGACGAAAAACAGCCACACAAATTATTGATAGAATACAACCATCATAGAAGATCTGCTCATAACCAATCCATTATGTTACTATATAACTAATGACACATTCACTCATCACACAATGGAAAAACTTACAAAGTAAAACTAATAACTGTTTATGTATAGGCCTAGACCCAGACATAACACAATTACCCACTGGCTATAGCTCAAACTTAACAGGTCTAAATGATTTCTTAAAAGACATCATTGATGCAAGTATTACACAATGTATTGCTTATAAACCCAATATTTCCTTTTTTGAAGCCTATGGCATAGATGGACTTAATATGTTATCAAACATTATCAAGCATATTGATCAAACCGTTCCTGTTATTATTGATGGAAAACGAGGTGACATTGGCAATACATCAGCCATGCAAGCCAAATATATTTTTGATTATTTCAATGCAGATGCCACAACCTTACACCCTTACATGGGATTAGATAGTCTAGAACCCTTTTTTAAATATCAAGACAAATTTAATTTTGTTTTGGGATTAACATCCAATCCAGGATCCAAAGATTTTGAGGAACTCCCTTTAAAAAATAATACAACGCTAGCAACAACGGTGATTCAAACACTAAGTCAGTGGAACAAAACCTACCAAAACATTGGCGTAGTAGTCGGCGCAACCGATGATAAATTAACAGAAGCACGTAACATTGATCCGGATCTCTTATTTTTAATTCCAGGAGTAGGAAAACAAGGAGGAACCTACACAACAGCCTATAAAACAGGAAAAAGCCTAAAGGATTTAGCTTTAATCAACGTATCACGCGGTATTTCAGGAGCGGTTAAAAATAAACAATCCTTAAAAACAGATATTAATGATGCTATTCAAGCAATCATAAAGCCCCTATAATAATCATTATGTTTAATCAAGATAACTTTAATAACTTTATCATTAAAAACAAAATTATTAGCTTATCTAAAACCCCTTTTACCTTAAAATCAGGTAAAGAATCACACTTATATATCAACTGGCGAACGATAACCAATGATGTAGCCTTATTAGAAACCTGTGCTCATTATATTATTGAATTTTGTGAAACACATAATCTTAATCCCGATTGTTTTTATGGTGTTCCAGAAGGCGCTACTAAAAT